>OJKE01000201.1_pt1 | contig 42757 bp, 33 predicted proteins | sample 1596501 | NCBI WGS metagenome assembly OJKE01 (sample SAMEA4350125, study PRJEB24818) | metagenome | biome: human; feature: gut; material: faeces | place: Denmark | collected 2013-09
GGATATCTCCGAGTTCATCTCCGCAGCACTCAGCCCGGCCAAGGTGGTCAAGGTGGAACTGCTGCCCGGCGAGACCCGTTCCTGCCGTGTGACCGTGCCCGACCAGCAGCTGAGCCTTGCCATTGGCAACAAGGGCCAGAACGCACGCCTGTGCGCACGCCTGACCGGCTACAACATTGATATCCGCCCCGAGAGCGGCTATTATGGCGAGGAAGAGCCCAAGAAGGAAGCCGAGACCGACACCGAGTAATTCTGGCGCAGATGGCCAAAGGAGGGAAACCGGATGGCACAAAAAAAGATCCCTGCCCGCCAGTGCATCGGCTGCATGACCAGCCGCCCCAAAAAGGAACTGGTGCGGGTGGTGCGCGCCCCCAGCGGCGAGATCAGCATCGACCCCGTGGGCAAGAAGCCGGGCCGCGGCGCTTACCTCTGCCCGGACCCGGCCTGTCTGGCAAAGGCCAAAAAGAAAAAGGCGCTGGAGCGCTGCTTTGAGCAGCCGGTTCCCGCCGAGGTTTACGATGCGCTGGCCGCACAGCTGGCCGACGTGGAAAAGGAGGCCCAGCCGAATGGCGAAGCATAACAATACCCCCGAAAAGCCCAAAATGGCCCCGGAAGAAGCGCTGTTTCAGGCGCTGAGCCTCTGCCGCAAGGCAGGCGCGCTGACCATGGGCTTTGATGCCGTGGAAGATGCCTGCGTCAAGAGCAAGGCATGGCTGGTAATGGTCGCGTCCGATGCCAGCGCCAAGACCGTGCAGCGCCTGAACTACGCTGTGGGCGACCTGGTGGACGTGATCTCCATGCCGCTGACCCAGGACCGCCTGGCCGATATCAGCCGCAAGCCTGTGGCTGTTTACGCGGTGACTGACCGCAACCTCGCAAAGCTCTGCTTTGACCGTCTTTCGGACTGCGGGGCAATCAAAAATGAGGAGGATATGAGCGAATGACCGTAAAATATAAAGTGAGCGATTTTGCAAAGGATCTGAATGTTTCTGCAAAGAAGGTCCTGGATGAGCTGGCTGCCATGGGCAGCACCGGCAAGAAGAACAGCTCTACCCTGGAAGAGAACGAGCTGAACTACCTGCTGGAGAAATTCAGCAAGGACAACAGCGTTGCCAGCCTGGACGAGTACCTGAACAGCGCAAAGCAGCCTGCCCAGCCTGAAAAGAAGGCTGAGAAAAAGGCCGAGAAGCCTGCGGAGAAAAAGGCAGAGCCCAAGGCTGCTGAGAAGAAGCCTGAAGCAAAGCCCGCTGCCCCTGCCGCAAAGGCAGAGCAGCCCAAGGCAAACAATAACAGCAATAAGCACGGCGAGAAGAAGAACGAGCAGCACAAGAAGCGCGAGGAGAAGACGGTCTCCCTGAGCGAGCTGGCCCGCGAGACCGGTGCCAAGGCCTCTGCTGCCCCCGCTCAGTCCGTCTCTGTCCGCCGCGAGGACAGCCAGGTGACGGTCGATACCCGCACCGTGGATGTGAACGTGGACCGCTTCGATGCCCGCTACGACGATCTGGCTTCCACCAAGAACACCGAGAACCGCCGCAAGCCCACCCCGCAGGGCAACAAGCAGAAGTTCACCCAGCGCGGCCAGCGCCAGCGCCAGCAGTTCCAGAAGGGCAAGCGCGAGACCGAGTTCGAGCGCCTGCAGCGCATCCAGCTGGAAAAGGCCCGCAACGCACAGCTGAAGGTGATGATCCCCGATGAGATCACCGTCGGTGAGCTGGCTGCCCGCCTGAAGCAGCAGGCCGGCAAGGTCATTGCCAAGTTTATGCAGATGGGCGAGATGCACGCCATCAATGACGTGATCGATTTCGATACCGCATCCCTGCTGGCTGAGGAGTTCCACGCAAAGGTCGAGCACGAGGTGCATGTGACCATCGAGGAGCGCCTGTTCACCCAGGAGGAGGATTCCGCCGAGGATCTGGTGGAGCGTCCCCCCGTTGTCTGTGTCATGGGCCACGTTGACCACGGCAAGACCAGTATCCTGGATGCCATCCGCAAGACCAATGTCACCGCAGGCGAGGCCGGCGGCATCACTCAGGCCATTGGTGCATATCAGGTCAAGATCAACGACAGCCTGATCACCTTCCTGGATACGCCGGGCCACGAGGCATTCACCTCCATGCGTGCCCGCGGTGCCAACATGACCGATATCGCTGTTCTGGTCGTTGCCGCCGATGACGGCATCATGCCCCAGACCGTGGAGTCCATCAACCACGCCAAGGCTGCCAATGTCAAGATCATCGTGGCCATGAACAAGATGGATAAGCCCACTGCAAACCCCGAGCGCGTGATGGAAGGCCTGACCAAGTACGGCATCATCACCGAGGACTGGGGCGGCGACGTTGCCTGCATCCCCGTTTCCGCACTGACCGGCATGGGCATCAACGACCTGCTGGAGCGGATCGCGCTGGAGGCCGAGGTCATGGAGCTCAAGGCCAACCCCAACCGCCGCGCCAAGGGTGCTGTTGTTGAGGCTCGTCTGGACAAGGGCCAGGGCCCCATCGCCACCATTCTGGTGCAGAACGGCACCCTGCATGCCGGTGATGTCATCATTGCCGGTACCGCTGTGGGCCGTGTGCGTACCATGCGCAGCGACAAGGGCGTGCTGCTGAACGATGCAGGCCCCTCCACCCCCGTGGAGATCACCGGCCTGACCGCTGTGCCCGAGGCAGGCGACCTGTTCGAGGCCGTTGCCGACGAGCGTCTGGCCCGTGAGCTGGCAGAGCAGCGCATTGCCGCTGCCAAGGAGAAGCAGTTCTCCTCCTTCCAGAAGGTCACTCTGGATAACCTGTTCAGCCAGATGGCACAGAACGATATGAAGGAGCTGGCCATTGTCGTCAAGGCTGATGTGCAGGGCTCCGCCGAGGCCGTCAAGCAGAGCCTGGAGAAGATCTCCAATGATGAGGTGCGCGTCCGCGTCATCCACGCCGGTGTCGGTGCCATCAGCAAGTCCGACGTTGACCTGGCCGATGCCTCCAACGCCATCATCATCGGCTTCAATGTCCGCCCCGACAACGTGGCCAAGGAAGAAGCCGCTGCCACCAAGGTCGAGATGCGGATGTACCGCGTCATCTACGATGCCATCAACGATGTCACCGATGCTATGAAGGGCATGCTGGCTCCCAAGTTCCGCGAGGTCGCTCTGGGTGAGCTGCAGGTCCGTCAGGTCTACAAGATCAGCAACGTGGGCACCGTTGCAGGCTGCCGCGTGACCAGCGGCAAGATCACCCGCGACAGCAAGGTGCGCGTTGTCCGTGACGGCATCGTCATCACGGAGGACGAGATCGCATCTCTGAAGCGCTTCAAGGATGATGCCAAGGAAGTGGCCGAGGGCTACGAGTGCGGCGTTACGCTGGCAAAGTTTGCCGATGTCAAGGAAGGCGACGTTTACGAGGCCTTCAAGATGGAAGAATATCGGGACTAAGGAACGGATTAAACCTCTCCGTCATTGCTTCGCAATGCCACCTCCCCTAGTAGGGGAGGCCTTGGCAGCCGGGTGAAGCCTCATCTTTATGCCAAAGGCATCCCCATTAGGGGAGCTGTCGAGCGCAAGCGAGACTGAGGGGTTTTGTTTTAGAGGAGAAGCTATGTCTCAGAAAAATATGGGTCGTCTTGCCCAGGATATGAAGCGTGAGGTCATTGCCATCATCGGACGGCTGAAGGACCCCCGCCTGGAGGGCGGTCTGCTGACCGTCACCCGTCTGGATGTGACACCTGACCTGGATGTTGCAAAGGTCTATGTGAGCGTGATGGGCCGCGAGGACGGCCCCAAGCCCGCCATCGAGGCACTGAACCGTGCCGCAGGCCATGTGCGCACCGAGGTCAGCAAGAAGATGCACATCCGGAAGGCTCCGCGCTTCATCTTTGTGGAGGACGACGGTGCCGCCTACGCAGCCCACATCAATGAGCTGCTCCGCACGCTGAACGTGAACGGTGACGCTGAGGAAACCAGCCAGCCGGAAGAGACCGAGGAATAATCAGCCTTGCGGAAAGGATGGAACATGGGATGACAGAACAGCTGAATGTACAGCAGATGGCAGAAAAGCTGCTTGCTGCGGATAACATCTTGATTCTGTGCCACAAAAACCCGGATGGTGATACGGTCGGCTGCGGCAGCGCGCTCTACTATGCGCTGCTTGCACTGGAAAAACACGCAGCCGTGCTCTGCGCCGACCCCATCCCCGGCCGGTACGCATTTACCAACCCCCGCCTGTTCAAGGGCGAATTTGAGCCGCAGATTGTGGTGGCTGTGGATGTTGCCAGCGTCCAGCTGTTTGGCGAGGGCAACGGCGTTCCCCAGTACACGCGCCATGTGGACCTGTGCATCGACCACCATGCAGGCAACAGCGGCTACGCCGAGTTCACGCTGCTGGATGGTAGCGCCGCCGCTGCGGCAGAGCTGCTGTATGAGGTGATCTGTGCCATGCATGTGGAGATCACCCCCCACATTGCCGATTGCCTGTATACCGGCCTGTCCACGGATACCGGCTGCTTCAAGTTCTCTTCCACCAAGGCCAGCACCCACATCACTGCGGCCAAGCTGATGGAGGCCGGTGCCCATGTGGAGGAGCTGAACACCCTGCTGTTTGACACCAAGTCCCGGGAGCGGATGGAAGCCGAGCGGATCGCCCGCAACCATCTGGAATATCATCTGGATGGCCGCTGCGCCCTCATCTACCTGACCCGGGATGAGATCGAGCAGAGCAGGGTAGACCCTGCGGATCTGGAAGAGCTGACCAGCCTGCCCATCAGCATTGAGGGCGTGAAGGTCGGCCTGACCCTGCGCCAGCAGCCCGGCGGCAGCTACCGCATCAGCGTGCGCACCGCCAAGGGCGTGGATGCCTGTGCCATTGCCCGCCGTTTGGGCGGCGGCGGCCACACCCGTGCGGCGGGCTGTGAGCTGCTGGGCAACCTTGACAACGCCAAGAGCGCGATCCTCTCTGAGGTGGAAGCTGTTCTTAATGCACCGCAGGAGGAAGCATGATGCAGGGGATCCTCATTGTTGATAAGCCCACCGATTGGACCAGCTTTGATGTCATTGCCAAGCTGCGGGGTATTCTGGGCACCCGGAAACTGGGCCACAGCGGTACGCTGGACCCCATGGCGACCGGTGTTCTGCCGGTGTTCTGCGGCGGGGCCAGCAAGGCAGTTGATCTGCAGCTCGACCACACCAAGGCCTACCGCGCTGTCCTCAGGCTGGGCCAGCGCACCGATACCGGGGATGTGACCGGCACTGTACTGGAGACCGCCCCGGTAACGGCAGGGGAGCAGGAGCTGCTGGCTGTTCTGCCGCAGTTCCTCGGTCACCGGATGCAGACCCCGCCCATGTACTCGGCAGTCAAGATCAACGGCCAGCCGCTGTATAAGCTGGCCCGCGAGGGCAAGACCGTGGAGCGCAAGGCCCGGCCGATCGAGATTTTGGACATCCGGTACGAGGGCAGCCCTGCGGAAAACGAGTATGCCCTGACCGTAAAGTGCTCCAAGGGCACCTATATCCGGGTGCTGCTGGAGGAGATCGCCGAAGCCATGGGCCAGAAGGGCACCATGAGCGCCCTGCGCCGCGTGGCCGCCGGGGTGTATTCCGAAGCCGATGCCCACACGCTGGAAGAGATCCAGGCGGCAAAGGACGCGGGGCCGGAGGCCCTGCAGGCTCTGATGCTGCCGGTGGAAAGCGTGTTCGCCAGCCTGCCGCTGCTGGTGGCAGACGAGCGGGTGGAGCAGCACCTCTACAACGGGTGCCCCACCAGCCGCTATCCCGCTGCCGACGGCCACTACCGCGTGCGGAACGCCGGAGGGCAGTTTCTGGGTCTTGCCAATGTGGTGAACGGTGTGCTCAAGGTGGAAAAGCTGTTCGTGGAAAGGAACTGACGACCAATGCAAATCGTTTCATCTCTGTCGCCGCTGGCGCTGGAACATGAGGGCGGCACTGCTGTTGCCATGGGCTACTTCGATGGTATCCACATCGGCCACCGTGCCGTCATTGAGGGAGCAGTGGAGTGGGCAAAGGCCCACAGCGCTGCCCCGGCGGTGTTCACCTTCAAGCTGCCCGCTGACAGCAAAATGAAGGGCCGCCGTCTGCTCTCCACCGAGGATAAGCATGCCCTGATCGCAAGTCTGGGTGTGGAGTATTACCTCTGCCCCGAGTTTGAGGAGATCCGCGCCATGACCCCGGAGCAGTTCGTGTACGGCATCGTGCAGGACTGCCACGCCAAGGCGTTGTTCTGCGGCGAAAACTTTACCTTTGGTGCCAAGGCCGCCGGGACCCCCGAGCTGCTGAAGGAGCTCTGCGCCCCGCTGGGGGTGGAGGTCGTGGTGGTGCCCATGGCACAGTTTGAGGAAAAGCCGGTGTCCTCCACCCGCATCCGCACGGCACTGGAGGGCGGCGATGTGCCTGCCGCCAACGCCATGCTGGGGATGCCCTATGCCATCCGCTTCGCGGTGCAGCACGGGGCGGGTCTGGGCCACACGCTGGGCGTGCCCACCATCAACCAGATCTACCCGGCGGGCTTCCAGATGCCCCGCTATGGCATCTACATCACCCGCACCCGGATCGGTGATACCTGGTATCCCTCGGCCACCGGCCTGGGGACCCGGCCCACCGTCAATTCGGACGAGACCAAGGTGACCTGTGAGACCTTTATCCCGGATTTTTCCGGCGACCTCTACGGCACCGACCCGGTGGTGGAGTTCTACGCCTACCTGAGTCCCAGCAAAAAGTTTGATACCCTGGACGAGCTGAAGGCCTGTATCGACCATGCAGCCCGGCGCGCCAAGGCCTATTTTGCAAAAGCATAGTAAAATTTTTCTTGCTTTTTGCACGGATTTCTGTTATACTAGCCATGTTACCGCGGCACGGGGCTGGGAGTATGCCCATTTGGGAGTACCGTTTTCCCGCATTCTGTGCCGACGGCAAATAAAATTTTATAAAGAGGTACTGTTACTATGAACAAGCAGGAAGTTATGGCCAAAGTCGCTCTGACCGAGAAGGACACTGGCTCCCCCGAGGTTCAGGTCGCTCTGCTGACCGCTCACATCAACGAGCTGAACGAGCACCTGAAGAAGAACCCTAACGATCACCACAGCCGCCGTGGTCTGATGAAGATGGTTGGCCGCCGCCGCAATCTGCTGGCCTACCTCCAGAAGAAGGACATCGAGCGTTACCGTGCTCTGATCGCAACCCTGGGTCTGCGTAAGTAATAGAAAACAGAGGGCAGGTACCGCATTGTGGTGCCTGCCCTTTGCTCTTTTTGAGGAACAACAGGCCGCTGCTGCGCGTTGCAGCAGTAAATCGAGCGCCTGTGCTGTAAAAGGCACGGGCGTTGGCTTTATTGCTATGATGCGCTGGCCGCTGCCTTTTGGAAGATAAGAAGATAAACCGCAAAAGGACAAAGGAGGCAAAACCAAATGGCAATTGAATTTGGTTCCCGCAAAGAGACCTTTGAAAACTTCAAGGTCTACGAGACCACGCTGGCTGGCCGTCCGTTCAAGGTCGAGATGGGCAAGATGTGCGGCCTGTCCAACGCAAGCGCCCTGATCCGCTACGGCGAGACCTGCGTGCTGTGCAACGTTGTGATGAGCCCCAAGCCCCGCGAAGGTGTGGATTTCTTCCCCCTGAACGTGGAGTATGAGGAAAAGCTCTACGCCGCAGGCCGCATCCCCGGCAGCTTTATGCGCCGTGAAGGCCGCCCCGGTGAGCGCGCCATCCTGACCAGCCGCGTGGTGGACCGCCCCATGCGCCCGCTGTTCCCCAAGGAGATGCGCAACGATGTCTGCATCACCATGACCGTGATGAGCCTGGACCCCGATTGCAGCCCTGAGATCGCCGGCATGATCGGTGCGTCTCTGGTCACCGCTGTGTCTGAGATCCCCTGGAACGGCCCCATCGGCGGTGTTCAGGTGGGCCTGGTGGACGGCGAGATCGTCCTGAACCCCACCCAGGAGCAGCGCAAGGTGAGCGACCTGGCCCTGACCGTTGCCGCCACCATGGACAAGATCGTGATGATCGAGGCCGGTGCCAACGAGGTGGACGAGGACACCATGCTCAATGCCATCAAGGCCGCCCACGTTGAGATCAAGAAGATCATCACCTTCATCAACGGCATCGTTGCAGAGCGCGGCAAGCCGAAGATCGATTTCCAGGTGGTGGGTCTGGATATGGATGTGTTCCACGCCATCCAGAACAAGTATCTGGACGACTTCAAGGCCGCCATGGATACCGACGACAAGAATGTGCGGGATGCTGCTCTGCTGCCCATCATGGACAGGATCGCCGAGGAGTACCCCGATCTGTCTGATGCAGACCTCGACCTTGTCAGCTACAAGATGCAGAAGTACGTTGTCCGCCGCTGGCTGCTGGATGAGGGCAAGCGCGTGGATGGCCGCGGCATCAACGAAATCCGCCCGCTGGCTGCCGAAGTGGGCATCCTGCCCCGGGTCCACGGTTCCGGTATGTTCACCCGCGGCCAGACCCAGGTGCTGACCACCTGCACCCTGGGCGGCACCAAGGACAACCAGCTGATGGACGATCTGACCGACGAGCAGACCAAGCGTTACATCCATCACTATAACTTCCCGCCGTATTCTGTCGGCGAAGCCCGCGCACCCCGCAGCCCCGGCCGCCGCGAGATCGGCCACGGCGCACTGGCAGAGCGCGCTCTGGTTCCCGTGCTGCCCTCTCTGGAGGAGTTCCCCTACACCATCCGCTGTGTCTCTGAGGTCCTGAGCTCCAACGGCTCCACCTCTCAGGCTTCCATCTGCGGTTCCACGCTGGCTCTGATGGATGCCGGTGTGCCCATCAAGGCACCTGTTGCCGGCATCTCCTGCGGCCTGATCACCGAGGGCGACCGCTGGATGACCATGCTGGACATTCAGGGCGTGGAGGATTTCCACGGCGATATGGACTTCAAGGTGGGCGGCACCCGCAAGGGCATCACTGCCATCCAGATGGACATCAAGATCGACGGCCTGACTTACGATATCATTGCCGAGGCCTTTGAGAAGTGCCGCAAGGGCCGCCTGTACATCCTGGACGAGATCATCAAGCCCGTGATCGCACAGCCCCGTGAGGAGCTGAGCCGCTGGGCTCCCAAGATGTTCAGCATGATGATCCCCACCGACAAGATCAAGGACGTGATCGGTAAGGGCGGCAAGGTCATCCAGGACATCTGCGCCACCTGCAACTGCAAGATCGATGTGCAGGAGGACGGCCATGTGTTCGTCTCCGCCGTGGATCAGGAGGACGCAAAGCGCGCCATCTTCACCATCAAGACCATTGTGGAGGACCCCGAGATCGGTGCCATCTACAAGGGCAAGGTCACCCGCCTGATGAACTTTGGTGCCTTTGTGGAGATCGCACCGGGCAAGGAAGGTCTGGTGCACATCTCCAAGCTGGACACCAAGCGTGTGGAGCGCGTGGAGGATGTGGTCGCCGTGGGCGATGCCATCGTGGTCAAGGTCACGGACATCGACCAGCAGGGCCGCATCAACCTGAGCCGCCGCGATGCCATTCTGGCGCTGGAAGCCAAGCGCGCCGCGCAGGAACAGCAGTAATCCATAAATCAGAGGGACCCCACAGCCGGTTGGCTGCGGGGTCCCTTTTTGCTGTCCGAAAAAATTTTTGGGTTTCCTCTTGACAGAAATGCAAAAATGTGTATTATTGTATTAGCTGCTTAATACAGTAACACATAAGGAGGGCAAAGCAGAATGAGTGAACAGTTTGATGCCAGCCGCCCGATCTATGCCCAGCTGGTGGAACGGCTCAAAGCCAGAATTCTGGCGGGCACCTACCCGCCGGGGGGCCATCTGGATTCGGTGCGGGATCTGGCTGCAGCTGCCGGGGTCAACCCCAACACGATGCAGAGGGCTCTGGCCCAGCTGGAAAGTGAGGGCCTTGTGCGCACCGAGCGCACCAGCGGACGCTACGTCACGGAGGATACGAATTTGATCGAACAACTGCGGGCTGCCGCCGCCCATGACATCGCGGCAGATTTTCTGGAGAAGATGCGCAGCATCGGCTACACGCCGGAAAAGGCGGCAGCCCTGTTGGAGCACTGGGATACAGAGGAGGTAGAACCCCATGAGTAAGGTGTTGACCTGTGAAAAATTGACAAAAGTATACGGAAAGGAAAAGACCGCGCTGGACGGCATCGATCTGGAGCTGGATTTTGGCCGCATCGTAGGGCTGCTGGGCCCCAACGGCAGCGGCAAGACCACCCTGCTCAAGCTGGCCAATGGTCTGCTGCAGCCCACGGAAGGCCGCATCCGGATCGCGGGCATGGCCCCCGGCCCGGAGACCAAGGAGCTGGTCTCCTACCTGCCGGACGCCGACTGGCTGCCCGACTGGATGCGGGTGGAAGAGCTGGTGGAGATGTTCCGGGATTTTTACGGCACGCCCAGTCAGGCCAAGGCTTACATCGGCTTTGACGCCGACAAGGCCAATGAGATGCTGGCCCGGCTGAACATCGCCCCCAATGCCCGGCTCAAGACCCTTTCCAAGGGCAACAAGGAGAAGGTTCAGCTGGTGCTGGCCATGAGCCGCAACGCCCGTCTCTACCTGCTGGACGAGCCCATCGGCGGTGTGGACCCCGCCGCGCGGGACTACATCCTGAACACTATCATTTCCAACTACAGCAAGGACGCGACCGTTGTCATTTCTACCCACCTCATCGAGGACATTGAGCCGGTGCTGGACGAGGCCGTGTTCCTGAAGGACGGCAAAATCTTTGCGCACCGCGCCGTGGACGACATCCGCGAGACCGAGGGCAAGAGCGTCGATGCATATTTCCGGGAGGTATTCAAATGCTGAAACAATTGCTGAAATATGAGTTCAAGGCCACGAAACGCCTGTATTTCGGGCTGTATCTGGCGCTGGCGCTGTTGAGCGTGGTGCTGGGCGTGACCTTCCGGCAGGAACACGCGCTGGCTCACAGCACAAGCTTCCAGAATCTCGAAGTGATTCTGATGATCGTGTATGTCTCGGTCATCCTTGCCATCGCGGTGCTCTGCTTCGTGAACACCATCCAGCGCTTTTATCAGAACCTGCTGGGCCGGGAAGGCTACCTGATGCACACGCTGCCGGTCAATGAGAACCAGCTCATCCTCTCCAAGCTCCTCACCAGCATGGTCTGGGTGCTGTGCAGCGGCCTGGTGGGCATCGTCTGCATCACGGTGATGGTCAGCATCGGTGTGATTGACTCGGAGACCTTCGGCATGGTGGACTGGAACAGCTGGAAGCAGCTGTGGGGGATGCTGTATGGGGAACTGGGCGCGAGGTTCTGGCTGGTGACGTTCTGGACCATCCTCATCAATCTGGCCCGGCTGGCAAGCCTCATCCTCTGCGTTTACGCTGCCTGTATGATCGCCCATCAATTCCCCAAGCATGTGATGGTGGCCGGGATCCTCGCGTTTATCGGCCTGAACATCGTGGAGACCCAGCTCGATAAGCTGCTGGGCACGAATGATGTGAGTATGATCGTGGATGTCGCGTACCGGGTCGTGGATGTGAACGTGACCGGTGTGAGCTATGGAGTGACCCCGATGCGCTGGCTGACGGCGGCACTTGGAACAGACGTTGGCTATCTGTTCTGTTTGCCGTGACTGCAGCCATTGCAGCGGCATACTTCTTCCTGACCCGGTGGCTGATGAAAAATAAACTGAATCTGGAGTAAACAAAAAGGCGGTGTGCCCGGAGCGGACACATCGTCTTTTGCTGTCTGGAAAAAGGATTATACGCCGGAAGCGCCGTAGTTTGCCAGCACACGGGCAGAAGGATCGTTGACGTTGCAGCCGGGCCATGCCTTGTTCGGCATCCAGAAGCCCACGATGGTGCGGCTCTGGTCGTGGTAGTATTTCTCGAAGATCTCGCGGTAGAACAGGCTCTCCTTGGTAAAGGGCATACAGTGGGCCGAGTAGTTTGCCCGGCGGAGCTGGAACTCCTCATCGGTGTACAGGCTCTCGGCGTACTCCTTGATGTCGTCCACCATGCTGTGGCCCACGGCATCGGAGAAGGCGGCTTTTTCGCGCCAGAGGATCTCCGGGGGCAGCCAGTCGCCCTCAAAGGCCTTGCGCAGCAGGTACTTGCCCTTGCCGTAGCTGTTCAGTTTCTTTTCGGGGTCAATGGCCATGACGTAGCGCACAAAATCCAGATCACCAAAGGGCACGCGGGCCTCGATGCTGTTGGCGGAGATGCAGCGGTCGGCCCGGAGAACATCGTACATGTACAGCTCCCGGATGCGCTTCTGGCTCTCCTGCTGGAAGGCATCGGCGGTGGGGGCGTAGTCGGTGTACTTGTAGCCGAACAGCTCATCGGAGATCTCGCCGGTCAGCAGCACGCGCACATCGGTCTGCTCGTGGATGGCCTTGCAGAGCAGGTACATGCCCATGCTGGCGCGGATGGTGGTGATATCCCAGGTGCCCAGCAGTCGGATGACCTCCTCCAGGCTCTGGATGACCATGTCCCGGTTGATGATGATCTCATGGTGTTCGCTGCCCAGATAATCGGCGGTCTGGCGGGCATATTTCAGGTCGATGGCATCGGTGTCCATGCCGATGGCAAAGGTGCGGATGGGCTTGCCCAGCTTCTTGGCTGCAATGGAGCAGACCAGCGAGGAATCCAGACCGCCCGAGAGCAGGAAGCCCACAGGGGCATCGGCATCCAGACGCTTTTCCACGCCTGCGATCAGCTTTTCGCGGATGTTCCGCAGGGTGGTCTCCATGTCATCCTCCATGGGGGCGGGCACGTCGGCAATGTCCTCATAGCGGACAAAGCGGCCATCGCAGTAGTAGCTGCCGATGGGGAAGGGGCGGATGTCGTCGCACCAGCCGATCAGGTTCTGCATCTCGGAGGCAAAGGCGATCTGGTGGCTGGACTTGGAATAGCCGTAGAACAGCGGACGGATGCCGATGGGGTCGCGGGCTGCGATCAGCCTGTCCTTGCGGGAATCATACAGAATAAGCGCGAACTCGGAGTCCATGTGGCGGAACATATCCAGACCGTACTCGTAATACAGCGGCAGCAGGATCTCGCAGTCGCAGTCGGAGGCAAACTTGTAGCCCCGGCGCTTCAGGATCTCCTTCTCAAAGCGGAAGCCGTAGAGCTCACCGTTGCAGACCACGCAGTCGGCACCGCGGTAGAAGGGCTGCATCCCCTCCGGGGTCAGGCCCATGATGGCAAGGCGGCCAAAGCCCATCAGACCAAAAGGCCCTTCCACCACACGCTGGTCGTCCGGCCCGCGCATCACGGTGCGCAGCAGATACTCCTTGAATTTGGCGGCACTCAGGTCGTGCCCCGTGTAACCCATAACACAACACATATTTCTTACCCCTCTCTCTAAACCTCTCCGTCAATGCTTCGCATTGCCGCCTCTCCTGATAGGAGAGGCAAGTTTCCCGGTGACTGAGAGGTTTTTGCAAATAAAAAAATACGGCAGCCTTCATCCCATTGCTAGGACGAATGCTGCCGTATCCGTGGTGCCACCTAAATTACCGGTGCGCGAACACACCAGTCACTTTTGTGTACTCTCCCCGTTGAAAGCACTGCCGCGATAACGAGCGGCTGCCGTCGGCCCCTACTAACTGCCCGAAGCAGGTTCAGGGGGAAGCTCACGGGGGTTCGTTCGGGGCTCATTCTCTGTGCGGCTTCCACCGGCCCGCACTCGCTGCAAAAGAACCTTGAGCACTTACTTTTCCCGATCAACGCTTTTCCTGCCTGCATTGTATCACGGCTCTTTGTCCGTGTCAACACAGTGTTCGCATTTTTGTGCGGTCTGCCCCGGTTGAGGGGGCTTTTGTGCGCAGCTGCGGCACAATCCGTACAAAACGCTGCCCTCGCACTGCAGGGTGAAGCCGTGCTCCGCCATCAGATGGGCACGCACCTCATCCATAAAGTGGCAGTCCAGGTGATAGATGCGCCCGCACTGCACGCACTTCAGGTGCAGGTGCTCGCGGCAGTGGCGGCCCTCGTCCACATACTGGAACACGGCCTTTTCGCCCTTATCGGCCACATATTTCATAATGCGCTGCTCGCCTGCCAGCTTGTCCAGATACCGGTACACCGTGGTGGGATTGGGACTGGCCCCCTCTGCCTCCAGATGTTCCAGAATGTTGGATGCACTGACCGCGTGCTGGCGGTTGTTGATGAGATAATCCAGGATCAATTGCCGGGTTTTGGTGTTGTACCCCCCGCGACCTGCCATGGTATCAGCCTTCCTTTCTGGGTCAAGTGTACCACAATTTATCCTTTGATGCAAAACAAGAACGAAACACTGGCGACAAGCACAAAAAAACTGTTCAATTTATAGCAAAATAATGCATGATATCTGTTCAAAACGGAAAAGCTCCCAAAGTTTTCAAAAAAGTCTTGTAAACATTGTCCAGATATGTGATAATAATATTAATGATTACTTGGATTATTTAAGGGATACAAGCTGTCCGGCGGGCGACTGATTGCTGCCTGAATGGTCCTGCTTGCGAACTAGGAGATAGAACAATGAAAGAGATGGATTCCCAGTCAAAGACCAGCCTGAAGCTGCAGGCTTACCAGTACCTGAAAACGAAGATTCTGAACTGCGAGTACCGCCCCAACGAATTTCTGAACGAGCAGAAGCTCTGTGCCGAGATGGGCAACATCAGCCGCACCCCCATGCGTGACGCGCTGGGCCGCCTGGAGCAGGAGGGGCTGATCACCATCCTGCCCAAAAAGGGGCTGATGGTCTCCGGCATTACCGAAGAGGACGTGCACAGCATGTTCGAGATGCGCCTGCTGGTGGAGCCTTACGCCCTGCGCACCTACGGCAACCTGATCCCCCGGGAGCAGCTGGAGGCCTACACTGAGCTGATGCACCACCCCGAGCGGATTGACGACTTCTGCAAATCGGACGATGATTTCCATGAGCTGCTGATGAGCAGCCTGCCCAACAAATATCTGCGCTCTGGCTATGACCGCATCACCGGCCTGAACACCCGTTTCCGCATTATGACCGGTAAGGTGAGCATGATCAATCAGGATCAGACCTGTGAGGAGCATCTGGAAATTCTGAATGCCGCCCTGAGCGACAACTGGAACACCGCCGCCGATGCGCTGCAGCATCACCTTGAGCTGGCCCGCGATAAGGCCGAAGGAGTCATCAAGGTCATCCGGCTGTGGTAAATGAAACGATAAAAATGCTGTATCACTCCTTCCGGCATTGCTGATGCGATGCCACCTCCCTCTCAGAGGGAGGCTTTTGCGTTGGCCGCCGCGTTAAGGCTCCCTCCTAGAGGGAGCTGTCGAGCGAATGCGAGACTGAGGGAGTGGTACAGCGTTTTCTTTTGCTGGAAAGTGTAAAAAGTTCATAAAAATCAAAAGAAAAGTACATTGAATATTATTTAACAATGTGGTATCCTTAACAACAGAGAGAGCCCGCTGGCAGGCGGGCAGAATGATTTGGAGGAAAATAATTATGGCTGATCGCATTGTTCTGAACACCATTTCCTACCATGGCCACGGTGCCATTGAGAACATCGTTCCCGAGCTGACCGCCCGCGGCTACAAGAAGGCTTTTGTCTGCTCTGACCCCGACCTGATCAAGTTTGGCGTGACCAAGAAGGTCACCGACCTGCTGGATGCTGCAAACTTCGCCTACGCGGTTTACAGCGAGATCAAGCCCAACCCCACCATCGCCAACGTGCAGGACGGCGTGGCAGCCTTCAAGGCTGCTGAGGCAGACTGCATCGTGACCATCGGCGGCGGCTCCTCCATGGATACCGCAAAGGCCATCGGCATCATCATCAACAACCCCGAGTTCGCGGATGTGCGCTCTCTGGAAGGTGTGGCTCCCACCAAGAAGCACGCTGTGTTCACCATTGCCGTGCCCACCACCGCCGGTACTGCGGCCGAGGTCACCATCAACTACGTCATCACCGATGTGGAGAAGAAGCGCAAGTTCGTCTGCGTGGACACCAACGATATCCCCGAAATCGCTGTGGTCGATCCCGATATGATGTCCTCCATGCCCAAGGGCCTGACCGCCGCCACCGGTATGGATGCTCTGACCCACGCCATCGAGGGCTATATCACCAAGGGCCACTGCACCATCTCCGATATGTTCCATCTGGAGGCCATTAAGCTCATCAGCGAGAACCTGCGCGGTGCCGTGCAGAACACCCCGGAGGGCCGCGAGGGCATGGCTCTGGGCCAGTACATCGCCGGTATGGGCTTCTCCAATGTGGGTCTGGGCATCGTCCACTCCATGGCACACGGCCTGTCCGCTCTGTATGATACCCCCCACGGCGTGGCCTGCGCCATCCTGCTGCCGGTGGGTCTGGAGTACAACAAGACCGTTGCCGGGGAGCGCTACCGCGCGGTCGGCAAGGCCATGGGCGTGAAGGGCATCGACGAGATGAACGATGTCGAGGCCGCCGATGCCACCATCGCCGCTGTCAAGCAGCTGAGCGCGGATGTGGGCATCCCCGCAAACCTGCAGGGCATCCTGAAGGAAGAGGACATCCACTTCCTGGCCGAGTCTGCTTTTGCAGATGCCTGCCGCCCCGGCAACCCCCGCGATACCAGCGTGGAGGAGATCGAGGCGCTGTATAAGAGCCAGCTGTAATTCGTAAACTGAACAAAGAGGGTCGGGAACACCGCTTCCCGGCCCCTTTTTGTTCCGGGAAAGGAGCGCTATGAACCTGAACCTCTATACTCTTTGTGTAATTTATCTGGTATATTCCTTTTTGGGCTGGATAGGCGAGACGGTTGTTGCAACTGCAAAGGGCCGCCGGTTCACCAACCGCGGCGTGGCCTCCGGCCCCTTCTGCTTTGTGTACGGCACGGCAGGGGTGCTCATCACCATCGGCCTGAACGACCAGCGCACCAGCCTGGCGGCACTCTTCTTCGGCAGCATGATCTATGCCACGGTGGTGGAGTGGCTGACCGCCAAGCTGCTGGAACGGATCCACCACCGCCGCTGGTGGGACTACTCCGATAAAAAGTTCAATCTGGACGGCTATGTCTGCCTGCAATACTCCCTGCTGTGGGGGCTGCTGGGCATGGCGGCAGTCCGCTGGGGCAACGACCTGCTGTTCCGGCTCTGCGCCCACCTGCCGCCGCTGCTGTTCCACGCTGTGGTGTGGGTCGGCATGGCGCTGGCCGTCCTTGACCAGATCTCTGCCATGGTGGTGGTCAACCGGTATGCGAACCGCTACCCACGGCTCGAGCAGCTGAATCGGGAGCTGGGCAGGGGCTCGGAGAGGCTGCGGCAGAAAATTACCGCCAGCGTGGAGAAGCGGATCCAGCGGGCGTACCCTGCTGCGGCTCGTCCGGAACCCACCACCAATGCCGAAAAGCAGCTCTCCCTTGCCGACCTGCTCTGGCTCTTTGTCATCGGGGCTTTCCTCGGAGATGTGGTGGAGACCATCTTCTGCCGCATCACCGCCGGGGTCTGGATGAGCCGTTCCAGCCTGGTCTGGGGCCCGTTCAGCGTGGTGTGGGGGCTGGCGCTTGTGCTGGCCGCCATCCTGCTGCGGGGCGGTGAACAGAAGAGCGAGAGCCGCATCTTCTGGTTCGGTGTGATCCTGGGCGGTGCGTATGAGTATGTGTGCAGCGCCGTGACGGAGCTGCTGTTTGGCACCGTGTTCTGGGATTACAGCGGCTTCAAGTTCAATCTGGGCGGGCGCATCAACCTGCTGTACTGCTTCTTCTGGGGCATTGCGGCCGTGACCTGGATCCGCTATGGCTACCCACTGGTGGCAAAGGGGATGAAGGCGGTCAAGCGCAGGATCCGCCCCTGGATGACCGCTCTGCTGGCCGTGTTCATGGCCGTGAACCTTGTGACCAGTGCGTTGGCGCTGGCCCGCTACGATGCCCGCACCAGCGGCGCGGCTCCGGCCAATGCGGTGGATGTGCTGCTGGATGAGCATTTTGACAATGCCCGGATGGAGCGCATCTACCCCAACGCCAAAAAGGTGGAGAAGGCTGGGTAAAAATGCACGATTTTGCTTGCGTTTTGCAGGGGAAACAGGTATAATACTTTTTGGATTAAAAAGGAGAGATTTTATATGCTGATCCCTGTATTATTGTTTATCGTGGGCCTGCTCTGCCTCATCAAGGGCGGCGACTGGTTCGTGGACGGTGCAACCGGCATCGCCCGCCGCTTCAAGGTGCCGGAGCTGCTCATCGGTGCCACGGTGGTGTCCATCGGCACCACCCTGCCTGAGGTCATGGTCTCCACCACCTCGGCCATGACCGGCCACGGCGAGATCGCCTATGGCAACGCCATTGGCTCGGTCATCTGCAACGCGGCCCTGATTGCGGCCATCACCATTGCGGTTCGCCCGGGCAAGGTGGACCCCAAGAGCCTGCGGGTGCCGGTGCTGTTCTTCTTTGTGGCAGCAGCCCTGTATGCGGGCGTGGCCTACACCACCGGCTACTTCAGCCGCCCCATCGGCATTGTGCTGCTGGCAATGTTCGTGGCGTACATGGTCTGCAATGTGCTGGCTATGAAAAACGCCCCCGCCCCGGAAGACGATGAGGACGAGCCGGAAAAGGAAATGTCCTTTGCCAAGGAGATCGGCCTGCTCGTCCTCGGCGCAGCCCTGATCGCTGTGGGCGCAAACCTGCTGGTGGACAACGGCACCCTGATCGCGCAGGCGCTGGGCGTGCCGGAATCCGTCATTGCCCTGACCTTTGTGGCGCTGGGCACCTCTCTGCCTGAGCTGGTCACGGCGATTACCTCGCTGGCAAAGGGCCACGGCTCCCTCTCGCTGGGCAATGTCATCGGTGCCAACGTGTTCAATCTGGTGCTGGTCAGCGGCATGTCCATCACGGTGTCGCCCTTCAGCATCCCGCAGAACTCCACTATCATGGGCATCAATTCCTCTCTGGTCATGGATCTGCCCGTGATGTTCGCGGTCATGCTCCTCCTGACCGTGCCCGCTCTGCTCAAGGGCAGGCTCTCCCGCTGGCAGGGCGTGCTGCTGCTCTGCATCTATGCAGCCTTCTGCGCCGTCCAGTTTGCAATGTAAGCCTCTGCGCCGGAGACCCGGCCCGGCTCCACGCCGGAGCGGGCGCTTTGGGGCAGAAAACCGTTTTGAGAAAGGCATCCTCGTTCTGTGAAGTGCGAGGATGCCTTTTTTCTGTCCCCGCAGCAGGGTCTGACCGGAAGAAGCGTTTTCTTAAGAAATCCTTAGAAATATTTCATGGAAAATGCAGGAAACTGCTGTTATACTAGAACCGAGAATGACAAAAAGGGGAGGAGACCATGGCAGAGCAGACCATTCTGATCGCGGAGGACGATCCGGATATCCGGGACGGCGTGCGCATCTTGCTTTCCGGCGAGGGATACCATATCATCGAAGCCGAAAACGGCACCCGGGCACTGGAGGTGTTCCGCCCGGAGGTCGATCTGGTGATCCTGGATATTATGATGCCGGGCATGAGCGGCCTGCGCGTCTGCGAGGAGCTGCGCAAGCTCTCCACAGTGCCGATCCTGTTCCTCACGGCAAAATCACAGGAGTCCGATAAGCTGCTGGGCCTGACCGCGGGCGGGGACGATTATCTGCCCAAGCCCTTTTCCTTTGCGGAGCTCAGCGCCCGGGTCAAGGCATTGCTGCGGCGGTACTGTGTCTATCAGGGCAAGGGGCAGGCCCCGGCCCGGGCCGAAAACCTGACCCTGTGCAGCCATGGTGTGAAGCTGGCGCTGGACTGCAACCGCGTCTGGGTGGACGGGGAAGAGAGCGACCTGACCGAGACGGAGTACAAGATCCTGCGGCTGCTCATGCAGAGCCCCCAGCGCATCTTCCCGGTACAGGTGATCTACGAGGATGTGTGGCAGGAACCTTATTTCTACACCTCCAACGGCACCGTGATGGTACATATCCGCAATCTGCGGATGAAGATTGAAAAAGACCCGCAAAACCCCGTCCGTCTGCAGACCATGTGGGGGAAAGGGTACCGCTTTGTGCCCGGGGAGGAGACGGATCATGCGTAAAAAGCTGGGGCTTTCCGGCAAGCTGGTGTTGATGATCCTGTTCTCAGCACTGGCAAGTGCTATGCTTCTGGTGGGAATGCAGGTCGTGCTGAACAAGGCCCTGTGGCTTTATTTTGACCAGCCGGAAACCCAGCAGAGGGCTGTGGAAAAGCAGGTGCAGGAGCTGCAGAGCTATATCGACCGGCGTGGCCTTTCCAGCCGGGATATCGACAAGCTGGACGACTGGTCTGTGCGGAACGGCAGCACGATGTTCATCATCTACGACCGCTCCCGGATGCTCTATTCCTCCTATCCGCTGGTCACTCCGGTCTACGAGGGGTGGATAAACGTGACGGAAGCGGTTCCGGCCGAGCACGGGCTCCCGATGTACTCGCTCACTTTTTCGGACAAAAAGACCACCGCCATGTTCTATTACAACGGCGTGGATGCCTATTACGGCAAGGGGTGCGAGATCCTGCTGCTTGTCAGCTTTGCCCTTTTCCCGCTGTTTTTCTTCCTGAGCAGCCGGAAGATCATCCGCTATATCCTCCTGCTCAGCGGGGAGATCCAGGCCATGGAGGGCGGTGACCTTGACCACCCCATCACGATCCAGGGAGACGATGAGCTGGCCCTGCTGGCCACCAGTCTGGATGGCCTGCGTCTGACCCTGCGTCAGCAGCAGGCCGAGGAGGCTCAGGCTGCCGCCAAGGTCAAGAGCCTGATCACCGAGATGTCCCACGACCTGCGCACCCCGCTGACCACCCTGCTGCTCTATACCGAGATCCTGCGCCACCACAAATACGAGACCGAGGCCCAGCAGGATGAATATCTGGCAAAGATCGACGGCAAGGCCCGGCAGATCAAGCAGCTGTCCGATAATCTGTTCGAGTACGCGCTGGTCACCCGGGACACCGTGGTGCAGCTGGATGCCCCGGCCCGCTTCTCCCAGATCTTTGAGGAGCCGCTGGCCGAGATGGTGGAGATGCTGCAGCAGCGCGGCTTTGCCTGTGCGCTGGAGCTGGGCAGCGAGGATGTGCTCCTGACCGTGCGGGCGCAGTATATCCGGCGCATTCTGGATAACATCGGCTCCAACCTGATCAAGTACGCCGACCCGGCCCGACCCATCGAGGTGCGGTTCCTGCGGCAGGAGGGAAGGGCGGGCCTTGTGTTCCGCAACCATGTCCTGCCCGCGCCCCCGGCGGTGGAAAGCACCAAGGTGGGCCTGACCAGCATCGAGACCATGATGGATAAGATGCACGCAGACTGCAAGATCGAACAGGAGAATGAGCAGTTCACCATGACGCTGCTGTTCCCGGTAGAATAAGACAACCCTCTCAGTCAAAGCCTACGGCTTTGCCAGCTCCCCCGAAGGGGGAGCCAATGCAGCACCTCGGATAGAGCCTGCATAGCCTCTCCCTTCGGGGGAGGCGGCATTGCAATGCGATGACGGGGAGGGTCTCTTTTTACACTTTTTCCACCGAACTTAAGCAAGTCTTAAGAAATACCTCCGGCGAATGTTAAGAAAGGCCCGCTATACTGTTGGAAGAAGGGCGGGTGCGGTTTTGCACCCGGCTATAACATCAGGGAGGGGCAACCAATGCTGCGAAAAAAGAAACAAACGCCGCAGGAGCAGAGCGACCAGGAATTCAATCTGGCGCTGGAAGTGCCTGCAGAACAAGAACCGAAGGGTTGGAGACCTTTTGTAAGGCGCAACTGGAAGCGCATTGCCGCTGCCGCCTGCGCAGCCGCGGTGGCCGGTGCGTTCCTGCTGCCCGGGAAGGGCGCAAAACCGGCAGGCGCGGATGCCGCCTATCTGGAAAGCGCGGTGGAGCGCCGGAATATCACCAATGTGTTCAGCGGCTCCGGCACCATTGCCGCCGCCAACACCTACACCGTCAATGCGCTGGTGTCCGGCACCGTGCTCACCGCCGATTTTGCGGTGGGGGACACCATTGAAGAGGGAACGGTGCTCTACACCATCGACAGCTCCAACGCCGCTAACAGCGTGGAAAAAGCCCAGCTCTCGCTGGATCAGGCCCAGCGCAATTACGAGGATGCCGTGGATGCCCAATACGTCCGCAGCACCATCGGCGGCACGCTGGCTTCCTACAAAGTGGCGGTGGGCGATGTGGTCACCGCCGGGCAGGAGGTGGCCACCGTGCGGGATGCCTCCACCCTGCTGCTGACGCTGGAATTCCCGGCAGCAGATGCGGCGAACTTTACCGTGGGGCAGGCCGCACAGGTCACGCTGGACGGCACCTTTGAGGCAGTCTCCGGCACCGTGCGCTCTGTCTCCGGTGCGGATGCCCTGAGCAGCGGGAACCTGCTGGTGCGCACCGTGACCATTGCGGTGAACAACACCGGCAGCCTGACCACCGCGCAGGCCGCAACGGCCAGCATTAACGGGGTCAGCGCACTGGCATCGGCAAAATTCAGCTACCAGAACGAGCAGAGCATCACCGCCTCCACCGGCGGCACCGTGACCGCCCTCTGCGTGAAGGAGGGCTCCTCTGTCAGCGCCGATACCGCGCTGGTCAGGATCTCCGGCAAGGAGCTGACCAAGCAGGTGCAGAACGCCTCCGATAACCTGCGCAGTGCCCAGATGTCCATGGAGGACACCGAGGATCAGCTGAACAACTATACCATCACCTCGCCCATCAGCGGCACGGTCATCTCCAAGGAGGTCAAGGCGGGCGACACCGTGAGCAATACCGCGGGCAGCACCAGCCTGTGCACCATCTACGACCTGAGCTATCTGCAGATGACGGTGAATGTGGACGAACTGGAGATCCTCTCCATCAAGGAGGGGCAGAGCGTGACCATCACCGCAGATGCCATCTCTGACCGCACCTTTACCGGCGTGGTCACCAGCGTGTCCAAGGCGGGCACCACGGCAGGCGGCACCACCACCTATCCCGTCACCATCCGCATCGACGATACCGGCGACCTGCTGCCCGGCATGAACGCCACCGCCGAGATCACGACGGCCAGCACCGAGAACGCGCTTTCCATCCCCAATGCCGCTGTGGTGCGGGGCAATTATGTGCTGGTGACCAAGGATTCCCCCAGCGCTGCCAACGCCGACCCCAGCATGACCGCCCCGGAGGGCTATGTCTATGTCAAGGTGACCACCGGCACCAGCGATGATGATTACATCGCCGTAACAAGCGGCCTGCAGGAAGGCGACACTGTGGCCTACACCGCCAGCAGCACCGCCTCTGTCAGCGCTGACGGACAGATGGAGGAGATGATGGTGGTCGGCGGGCCCGGTCAGGGCGGCGGCCCGAGCGGCGGCGCACCGGGAGGTGGCCCGCAATGAGCGCTCTGATCGAATTTGAGGATGTGTGCAAATATTACCGGATGGGTGACACCACGGTAAAAGCCGCCGACCACATCAGCATGAAAATTGAAAAGGGCGAGTTCGTGGCCATCGTGGGCCAGTCCGGCTCCGGTAAATCCACCTGCATGAACATCATCGGCTGCCTGGATGTGCCCACAGCGGGCAGCTACCGGCTCAATGGCCGGGAGGTGGGCAACATGTCCGGCAATGAGCAGGCCGAGGTGCGCAACGAGATGTTGGGTTTCATCTTCCAGCAGTATAACCTGCTGCCCAAATTGAATCTGCTGGAAAACGTGGAGGTACCGCTGATCTATGCGGGCGTGCCCCGTGCAGAGCGCCGCCGCCGGGCCCGCGAGGCACTGGAGCAGGTAGGGCTGGGCGATAAGCTGAAAAACAAGCCCAGCCAGCTTTCCGGCGGTCAGCAGCAGCGCGTTTCCATTGCCCGGGCGCTGGCCGGGGATCCGGCGGTCATTCTGGCCGACGAGCCCACCGGCGCGCTGGACAGCCACACCGGCCGCGAGGTGCTGGGAATGCTGCAGCAGCTCCACCGGCAGGGCAACACCGTGGTGCTTATCACCCACGACAACTCCATTGCCGTGCAGGCCCAGCGCATCATCCGGCTGGAGGATGGCCGTGTGGTCTACGACGGCGATGCCCGGGCACCGGAGGCCATCGTTCAGCCGACACTGAACTTTGAACCGGCAGAACAGGAGGGGGACGCATGATCTACGAGACCTTCCGCGAAGCAGTCAAGAATATCTGGAGCAACAAATTCCGCACCGTTCTGACCATGCTGGGCATCATCATCGGTGTCACGGCGGTCATCGTCATCGTGGGCTTGGGCAATGGCATGACCCAGAGCATCAAGGACAGCTTTTCTGAGATGGGGACCAATGTCCTCAGCGTCCAGATCACGGGCCGCGGCTCCCGCACTGTGACCGTGCAGCAACTGTACGATATCGTGGACAGCCACCCGGAGGTGTTCACCGGCATGTCGCCCACCACCACGCTGGACAGTACCGTTAAGGTGGATACCACCACCTATGGCTATACGAGTGTCAAAGGCGTGAGTGAGACCTACCTGGATATGATGGGGCGCACGCTGGCCCAGGGCCGGGGCCTGACCTATGTGGACATCATGGATAATAAAAAGGTCTGCGTGTTGGGCGATTACATTGCCCGTGCGGCCTACGGCGGCAACGCCATCGGCCAGACCATCAAGATCGGCAGTGAGAGATTTACCATTGTGGGCGTGCTGGAAGCCAATGTCAGCAGTGCGACCGATCAGGAGGGCACCGACGATGACATGATCTTTGTGCCCTATACCACCGCCCAGCGCATCAGCAAGACCAGCGCCAGCTCCTACGGCGTGGTTCTGGTGAGCGATGAACTTGCCGATGAGGGCAAGAATCTTCTGGTAGTAGGGATCGAATCCATCCTCCACGCGGAGGACGGCTATTTCATCACCTGCCTGAGCGAGATGCTGGAGACCATGACCAGCATGATCAACATGGTGGTGGCGATCCTGACCGCCATTGCAGCCATCTCCCTGCTGGTGGGCGGCATCGGCATTATGAACATTATGATGGTGTCCGTCACCGAGCGCACCCGGGAGATCGGCATCCGCAAGGCGCTGGGTGCCAAGGAACGCAGCATTCTTGCCCTGTTCGTTACTGAAGCAGCCACCACCTCCGCACTGGGCGGGCTGCTTGGCATTGCACTGGGCTATCTGTTCAGCGCTCTGGCCAACCGGGTGCTTCCGCTGCTGGTGTCGGATATGGAACTGACGGTGGCCCCCTCCATGACCTCAGTGCTGGTGGCCTTTGGCATCTCGGTGGGCATCGGTGTACTGTTCGGCTACCTGCCCGCCAAGCGCGCCGCAAGGCTGAACCCCATTGAAGCATTGAGATATGATTAAACCTCTCAGTCTCGCTTCGCTCGCCAGCATACGAGTTGCGGCTTCCAGCGTCCACTTCGTGCAAAGTATTGCACTCGTGTCCTGTTGGCCGCTGCCCCAACAACTCCTCCCTTCATCCGCCACTGGCGGCGGTCGTCGTTGCTGCCTGATCGGGGAGCCAAGGATCAATGAAACCCTTTGTTAAGGAGTTCGATATGAAAAAACGTTTTCTAGCATTTCTTCTGGCCGTTTGCATCGCCTGCTCGATGCTGGTGGTGCCGGCAAATGCCGCTGCCAGCAATGCGGCGGTACAGACTGCCGTGACGCTGGGCGGCTTGACCAGCGAACAGGCCTCCGCCCTGGGCACCGCCCTGACCCGGGGCCAGCTGGCAAAGCTGCTGGTGGCATTCTCGGCCTACCGGGAGAGCGCCGCCATGCAGGGGAACACCGGCACCCTGTTCACCGACGTGGACAGCGGAAACGAATATGCCCCGTATATCCGCATTGCCGTCCAGCAGGGGTGGCTCAGCGGCTATACCGATGGCTCTTTCCGGCCCGATAACGGCGTGACGCTGGAAGAGGCCTGCACCGCCGCCCTCAAGCTGCTGGGCTATGATGTTACCACTCTGAGCGGCAGCTTCCCGGCGGCACAGCTCAACAAGGCCGGCAGCCTGGGCCTGCGGGCTGGTCTGAGCGCTGTGCAGGGGCAGGGCCTGACCCTGGAAGATGCCGCGGTGCTCTTCTATAATGCCCTGACGGCCAGCACCGCTGAGAACCAGACCTATGCCGCCACGCTGGGCTTTACCGTGACGGATGGCCGGATCGACCTGTCCTCGGTGCTGCTCAGCAGTGTGGAGGGCCCCTTTGTGGCCGATGGCACCACCCAGCTGCCCTTTGTCCCGGCGGCGGTCTACCGCAATGATACCGCGGCCACAGATGCCGCTCTGAACGCCTACGATGTCTACTATTACAGCGCCAGCGCCAGAACGGTCTGGATCTACTCCCGCAAGGCGGCGGGCCGCATCACGGCGGTCTCGCCCAGCGCCAGCGCCCCCACCAGTGTGACAGTGGCAGGCACCAGCTATACACTGGCTTCCTCGGCAGCGGCATCGGTCCTCTCGTCCCTCAACGGCGGCGGAGTGGGGCAGGTGGTCACCCTGCTATTGGGCATGAACAACGAGGCGGTGGCCGTTCTGACCGGCGAGGAAGCCGACAGCGTGTTCTACGGTGTGGTGCAGACTTCTTCCCGCAGCCTGACCGAGGAAAATGGCGCGGATGTGCTCCAAAGCGTGCAGGTGGCCTGTACCGATGGCGTGACCCGCACCGTGAATGTGGACAAGAGCCTGAACTTCCCCAACGGCTGGCTGGTGAAGATCACCGTCAACGCCGACGGTGAGAACGTGGAGACCCTGAGCGGCCAATCGGTCAGCGGCACCATCCGTGCGGACGGCACCGCGCTGGGCGATGCGGCCCTTGCTTCGGATGTGGAGATCCTGGATACGACAGCGGAGGGGTTGGCTGGGACAGTAAGTCCCAGCCGCCTATCGGGGGTAACACTTTCTGCCTCGGATGTTCGTTACTACACCGTGGATGAGAACGGTGCCATTGACCGGCTCATTCTGAACGATGCCACCGGCGACCTGTGGACCTACGGTGTGCTGGATGATGTGACCAACCTCATCAGCACCGCAGCCAGCTCCACCACGAACACCGGCTCCGGCTCGTCCACCTCCAACACCACCGGTTCCAGCACCTCTGACCTTGTGGCCGGTGCGGTGGAAAGCGTGATGCCCTCCACCAGCACCCTGCTGTATGGGCTGGTCGATGGCAGCATCGGCAGCACCCTGTGGGAGAGCGTGACCAGCAGCACCGCCAGCCTGGCAAGCTATCTGCTCAAGATCGGTGCCAACAGCACCACGGGCGTGGTCAGCTCGGTGCTGGATTACCTGAGCAGCGGCGCAAACTATGTCTGCTACGTCAACGGTGAGCAGACCACCTATAAGACCAGCGTGAAGTATCCCGTGCTGGCGGGCGGCATCTCGGTGCGCAAGACTGCTTCCGGCAGTGTGGGCACCATGGCCCAGCTGCTCCCGGTCACGGTGGATCAGCTGGGGGCCGCCTCCGTGCGGAGCGGCTCCACCCGCTATGAGACTGCCGATGACATGCAGGTGTATCTGTGGTACAAGGGCAAGTATTACGCCACCACCCTTTCCCAGATCAACGCCGAGGATTACAGCCTCATCGGCTGGTACGATGCCCACGGCAGCGCGGCGGGCGGAAAGATCCGCGTTCTTGTGGCCGTGAAAAAAGACTGACCGCGTCTCCGGCAGGCTGTGAAATGGGACGAAATCCGGTCATAAAAAGGCAGTTAGGCGACATTTTTCACGATTTATCCATTGAAATTCTCCCCCGGGGATGATATGATAGACCTGTTCCTGCGCGGCAAAAGTCCGGGAACGAAATCTGAAGTGGGAGAATTTTGTACCAGATGCAGAAAAAGAAGCTTTATCAGCTGGCTGCGGCCATCGTTCTTGTGGTGGCCGTGGCAGCTGCTTTGATCCTGACAGGGATGCGGAAAAGCACCCCTGTGTCCGAGGCGCAGGTCAGCTCGGTGCCGTCCTCCGCTCTGCCCGGCGGGGAAGCTGAGGGACCCTCCAGCGCCGCCGCCTCCAGCGAGAGCGCCGTCAGCAGTGAGGTGACGGAAGAATCCCCGGTTTCGTCCTTTTTGGAACAGCTGGAAGAGGAACTTGGCATTTCCTCTTCGGAGACAGCTTCGTCCAGTGAAGCCTCCTCTGCCGCCAGCGCAAGCAAGGCGGACAGCGTGAGCTCCGCAGTGTCCGGTTCCAGTGCCGCACACTCGGTGCCCGCGTCCTCTGCGGCTTCCGGCAGCCATGCGGCCAGCAGTCAGGCCCCCGGCAGCAGCCATGCCTCCAGTAGCTCCGCTGCTTCGGAGAATGAGGTGGATGCCAAGATCGACAGTTACATCCGCCAGCTGAAGAACCTGAAGAAGCAGACGGAATCCAAGCTCTACGGCGTGATTTACGAGGCCTACGATGAGTATATCTCCCACCCGGTGGAAGAGCGCAATCTGGGGATGAAGGTCTCCATCGTGTTGTCCAAAACCGCCAAGCTGACCAGTGTTCAGGGCGAGTGTGACAAGGACTTCAACGCCATCCTGAAAGAGCTGCGCCAGTACCTGCGGGACAATGGCCGCGACCAGAGCGTTGCGGATCAGGCAGAGCAGGAGTACAAAAAGATGAAGTCCGACCTGACCAGCGAGCTGACCGGCATTGTCTATAACAGTGCGGTGGGCAGCGGCGATGGCGGCAAATGGATCCAGGAACACATTGAGCATAAGCGCTGAAATAGAGAAGAGCCGTGCAGTTCAAACGCTGCACGGCTCTGCTTTTTATATTACTGCACACGCTTCAATGCTGTGTTGATGAGATCGGCAAACTGCTCCAGACGTTCCCGGAGCTGGACGATGGAATCGATGTCGCTGTCCGAAATGACACTGACGGGAGCCGAAAGGCTGTTGACACCGGCTTTCAGTGTGCCGCTCAGGGCTGCGTTGACACCGTGGGCGGGAATCTCCACATGGACATCCACGGGGATGGTGTCATCGAAGAGCAGGGACTTCAGCGGCAGGCCCACCACAAGGACAGCCGCGTCCTCCCCCTCAGACGGGAACTGATAGTAGGTGTAGTCCTTCTTGGCATAATCGGGGTGGACGATGCACTGGCGGCTGAGGGTTATGGTATAGCCGGACATCTCCTGCATGGCCACCTGCGTGTTGGGCACGCCGAGGATCTTTGCCAGCTGGGCCTGCGTGATGTAGTTGGGCAGAGACCACTCCGGCAGGAACGCACCCACCAGTGGCGCGCTGTCCGCGATGGAATCCCGCAGGGTGCGGTAGAGCCGCCCGGCATCGAAGTAGGTGTCGTTGGCATCAATATAGAGGTCGGTGAAAAAGTCAGTGCCGCCGGTCTCGGCGCGGGCAAGCCCGCCGGAGGGGTACAGGTACAATTGCAGCTGCCCCGGCGAATACAGCCCGGCCACATCGCCGGAAGTTGCACCCACCTGTTTCAGAATATTGTACAGGGCCGGGGTACTGGCACTGTCCTGTGCGGTGATGTTATAGCTGAACTCAAAGGCCGCCCCCTTTTGTAAGGCACGGACTTTGCTGTTGACCAGACTGAAAAGGACCAGCGCAGCCACCAGACACACCGCCAGAATGCAGGCCACCACCGTGACCACGGCGCGGGAACGCTTTTTGGAAGATTTCATGGCAGAACCTCCTGTTCTCTTTATAAGGAATACGATCCAGAGCTTAAAAATCGTTCAAGCTGGCTCTGATTTTTTTTCATAATCTATTTGCAGGCCGCCACAAAGGCATCAAAGATCCCCTGCATGGCGGGGTCGGCAGCGCTGAGCCACTCAGGGTGCCACTGCACGCCCAGGCAGAACTTCGCGTCCGGCTTCTCAATGCCCTCCACGATGCCGTCCTCGCTCAGGGCCGACAGCACAAGGCCGGGGGCGACCTTGTCCACCGCCTGATGGTGCTGGCTGTTGACCAGTACGGTATCCTGCCCCAGAATGCGGGAGAGCAGGGTGTCCCGCCGCACGGTGACGGTGTGGATCTTGCCCCAATGGTCGTTGTGGGGGACGTGCTCAAAGGGTTTGATGTCCTGATACAGATCGCCGCCCAGCGCAACATTCATCAGCTGGATGCCCCGGCAGATGGCCAGCACCGGCCTGTCGGCGGCAAGGAAGGCGCGCAGCAGCAGCGGCTCGGCGGTATCCCGCAGAACGTTGGGCTCACCGCAGGCAGGGATGCGCTCCTGCCCGTAGAATTTCGGGTCGATGTCGCCGCCGCCCGGCAGCAGCAGGCCGTCACAGGCCAGCGCATCCTGCACGGCCTTTTCGGGGTCGTCCAGCTCGATCCAGCGCATTTCTGCCCCGGCCCGGGCAAGGCTTTCGGGATATTTGGCGTGAGCCTCTGCCAGCAGCTGGTTCGGCACCATGCGCGGCATTGCAATCGTAATAGCAGCAGACATTGTAGAAACTCCTTTTTACGTCAACAGAAAAACCCCGGAACATTCGTTCCGGGGTTTCTGGCGGAAAGATGGGGATTCGAACCCCAGAACGCTTTTGACACGTTACACGATTTCCAGTCGTGCGCCTTAGACCAACTCAGCCATCTTTCCACATCTTCGGTTTTCAGCGTTTCGGGCCGTGGCCCTCAGCGCTCCACTATAATACCTGAAAGGATGACTTTTGTCAAGGATTTTTTTGAAAAAATTTGAAAAATCTAAAAATCAACGTTTCTGCGCCATGCATTTTTTCGTTAGAAAAAGCGGAACCCGCTGATCCCCTTGACGAACCCATAAAAACGGACTATGATGTGGGCAGAGAACGGTTGGAATTTGCAGGTTCCGCTCGAAAAAGAGAGCCTGAATAGGAGGATGCGATATGAATTACGCTGATGTTTTGAACAATGCCCGCCAGTGCATCGGGCAGTACTGCAAGGCCTGCCCCGTGTGCAACGGCGTGGCCTGCAAAAACCAGATCCCCGGCCCCGGTGCCAAGGGCGTGGGCGATACGGCCATCCGCAATTATAATAAGTGGGCGGAGATCCGGGTGAACATGGACACCCTGTGCGAGAACGGCACCCCCGACACCGGTGTGGAGCTGTTTGGCAAAACCTTCAGGTATCCCTTCTTTGCAGGCCCTGTGGGTGCGGTGAACCTCCACTATTCCGACACCTACACCGATATGACCTACAATGACGTGCTGGTGCGCGCCTGTGCCGAAAACGGCATTGCCGCCTTTACGGGTGACGGCACCAACCCCGACGTGATGACTATGGCCACCAAGGCCATTGGCGCTGCAGGCGGCTGCGGCGTGCCCACCATCAAGCCCTGGAACATTGACACTGTCAAGGCCAAGATGGAGCAGGCCAAGGCCAGCGGCTGCTTTGCCGTTGCCATGGACGTGGATGCCGCCGGTCTGCCCTTTCTGAAGAATATGACCCCGCCCGCCGGCAGCAAGAGTGTAGCCGAGCTGGCCGAGATCGTCAAGCTGGCCGAGCGCCCCTTCATCGTCAAGGGCGTGATGACCGTCAAGGGTGCCCTCAAGGCCAAGGAAGCCGGTGCTGCTGCTATCGTGGTCTCCAACCACGGCGGCCGTGTGCTGGACCAGTGCCCCGCCACCGCCGAGGTTCTGCCGGAGATCGCTGAAGCCCTCAAAGGCAGCGGCGTGAAGATTCTGGTGGACGGCGGTATCCGCACCGGCGTGGATGTGTTCAAGGCGCTGGCTCTGGGCGCTGACGCTGTGCTCATCTGCCGCCCCTTTGTCACCGCAGTCTACGGCGGCGGCGAGGAAGGCGTGAAGTGCTACATCGACAAGATCGCCGCCGAGCTGGCCGATACCATGCAGATGTGCGGCGCACACTCTCTGGCCGAGATCACCCGGGATATGGTGAGGATCTGATAAACTAGCATAAGAAAAGCGGCATCCTTCCGTTTGCACGGAGAGGTGCCGCTTTTTGCTGCATATCAAAAAATCACTTCAACGTTCCATCCAGTACCTGCTGGTAATACCAAGGCTTCGGTGCGCGGAAGGTCTTGCCGGAAAGGTCGGCGAAGTTGGGGGAGGTGAAGCGGGGGAGGACCAGCTCCCAGGCGCAGAGAGCCTGATACTTGAGCTTAAGCTCCCGGTTGGCGGTGTTGTTGCCGTATTTGCTGTCGCCCAGGATGGGGCAGCCGATGCTTGCCATGTGGGCACGGATCTGGTGGGTGCGGCCGGTGATGAGCCGGACCTTGAGCAGGGCCAGACGGCCGGAGACGGCAACGGTCTCATACTGGGTCTCCACGTCCTTGGCACCGGGCTGCTTGTCGGGCACGATCTTCACGATGCCCCGGTCTGCATCCTTGAGCAGGTAGCCGCCCAGGGTGCCGTCCGGTGGGGTGGGGCGGCCAAAGGTGACGCAGAGGTAGGTCTTTTTGACCTCGCGGTTCTTGATGACCTCAAGGAACAGCTGCTCGGCCTCGGGGGTCTTGGCAATGATGACCAAGCCGCTGGTGCCGGTGTCCAGCCGGTGGCAGAGGGCCGGGGTGTACAGATCGTTCTCCTTGTACTCGCCCTGCTGGTTGAGGTAGAGCAGAGCACGGTTGAGCAGGGTGTCGTCCTCGGGGCCATCCACGGCAAGGCCTGCGGGCTTGTTCACCACAAGGATCTGCGGGCAGTCGTAGATGACCTGTGCCGGGCCGCGGGCGTTCTTCCACGCCGGGCCTTCCACCCGCTTGTCGGCATCCAGCACCTCGTCCAGAATGAACAGCTTGATCTCGTCGCCCGCCATCACGCGGGTGGAAAGGGGCTGCTTTTTGCCGTTCAGCTTGATCTTGTTCTCCCGCAGAGCCTTGTTCAGGCGGCCCGGGTTCAGTGCCGGGAACTGCTGCATCAGATAGTTGTCCAGCCGGGTGGGGGCCAGACATTTTACTTTTAAGATTTTCACGGAAATTTTCCTCTCTATCTTGAAATAGAATGTGTTTTTGAATCGTTTTTATTGTAGCGGAATAAATCTACCGCGTCAAGAAAGAAGGTATTTTTATGAACCTGAAATATAAGATTCTGGCTGTTTTGGCTGCGGGCATCGCACTGACGGCCTGCGGCAGCTCCGGTGCCCCCGCCAGCACCCCCGCATCCAGTGCAGTGCCGGCCTCCTCCCATGTGGCTGAGGAAGGTGTGACAGAGCCCATCAACATGCTGACGTGGACGCTGGATGACCTCGACAGGGAGGATACAGTCACCTTTATTCCGGCGGAGATCACCTCCGGTGTGCAGGATGGCAGCCTGACTGCAAAGATCTTCAGCTATGACCTCTATAAAAAAGAGGATGTTGAAAACCTTGCCGTTGGGGATCAGATCACCCTCCACGAAGAGGGTGCTGCATGGAACCAGTTTGTGACCGTTGCAGTGGAGAGCATCGAGAAGAATGACCAGTACCATCTTGTAAGCATCAACGGCGGCATGGAGGAGCAGGACGGTCTTGACCTGCTGCTGGACGATGACACCTACCGCACGATGACCTTTGACGACTATCCTGTCTACTATGAGATGGGCGAAAAGACGCTGCCGCTGGCAGAGGACGTGGTGCTGAAGGACAGCTCTGCTGACCCGCAGGCCGAAGCGGTGGAGACCACCGGGGCTTCTGCCGTGGCAGCTGCCATCAATGCGGACCCGGACAATTGGACGGTGTATAATACCACGCTGGTGGTGCAGGGCGGCAAGGTGCAGGAAGTGCGCCGCATCTGGGTGCCGTGACCTCTCAGGCGCTGCCGCTGGCCTGCCTTGTCTATGAGGAAAGGTTTTTGCCGGAAAAGAGTTGACAAACGCAGAGCCCATGCTATAATTTAAGTGTACGCAAGGGGCGAATATGCGCCTTTGCGGCAAAACGTGAATTATGACAGATGGCAATGATGGGGTCAGAAATGCACACCGCCGCCCAGAGAGAGCGCTCCCAGCTGCAAGGCGCTTCGGCAGGTCTCGTTTCGTGCCGCCCCGGAGCTTCCGGCGAAACAAGTCGGACGCAGCGCAGCGTTACCGCGCCGAAAGCGGCAGGGGACAAGCAGTTTTATCCTTTGCAATTTGGGTGGTACCACGGAGCAGTTTTACACAGCCTCGTCCCTTTTGGGATGGGGCTGTTTTTGTTTTTGCGCCTGCCCGCCCCTCTGCCATAACATCATAAAAACTGACGTGCAAACGCCAAGGACAATTGAGGAGAGAAAACCTATGCAATGGACCGGTTTGAATGAACTGCGTGAAAAGTACCTGAGCTTCTTTGAGAGCAAGGGCCACCTGCGTCTGGACAGCTTCCCGCTGGTGCCGAAGAACGACCCCAGCCTGCTGCTGATCAACAGCGGCATGGCCCCCATGAAAAAGTGGTTCCTGGCGCAGGAAGAGCCTCCCCGCCATCGTGTGACCACCTGCCAGAAGTGCATCCGTACTCCGGATATCGAGCGCGTGGGCATCACCGCCCGCCACGGCACCTTCTTTGAGATGCTGGGCAACTTCTCCTTCCAGGACTACTTCAAGGAAGAGGTCATTCCCTGGGCATGGGAGTTCCTGACCAGCGACGAGTGGATGGCCATCCCCAAGGATAAGCTGCACATCTCTGTCTACGAAGAGGACGACGAAGCCTACGATATCTGGACCAAGAAGGTGGGCATTGCTCCGGACCACATGGTACGTCTGGGCAAGGAGGACAACTTCTGGGAGCACGGCTCCGGCCCCTGCGGCCCCTGCTCTGAGATCTACTTTGACCGCGGCCCCGAGTACGGCTGCGGCAAGCCGACCTGCGGCGTGGGCTGTGACTGCGACCGCTATATGGAGATCTGGAACCTGGTGTTCAGCCAGTTTGATGCCGACGGCAAGGGCCACTACGAGCGTCTGGCACGTCCCAACATCGATACCGGCATGGGCCTGGAGCGTCTGGCCTGCGTGATGCAGGGCGTGGGCAACCTGTTTGAGGTGGATACCGTTCAGAGCGTGCTGCACCATGTGGAGCACATTGCCGGTAAGACCTACGGTGAGAACGCCAAGGATGACATCTCCATCCGTGTCATCACTGACCACATCCGCAGCTGCACCTTCATGGTGTCTGACGGCATCCTGCCCTCCAACGAGGGCCGCGGCTACGTTCTGCGCCGTCTGCTCCGCCGCGCTGCCCGCCATGGCCGGATGCTGGGCATCTCCCGCCCCTTCCTGGTGGAGCTGGTGGAGACGGTCATCCAGTCCAGCGAGAGCGCTTACCCCGAGCTGCGTGAGCACGATGCCTATATCAAGAAGGTCATCGGCACCGAGGAGGCAAACTTTGCCCGCACCATCGATGCCGGTATGAACATCCTGAACAACATGATCGACGGCCTGGAAAAGGCACACCAGCACCTGCTCAAGGGTCTGGACGTGTTCAAGCTGAACGATACCTTCGGCTTCCCCCTCGACCTGACCAAGGAGATCGCTGCCGAGCAAGGCATTGAGATCGACGAGGACGGCTTCCATGCTGAGATGAAGAAGCAGAAGGAGCGCGCCCGTGCCGAGCGCCTGAAGAAGAACATCTCCGGCTGGAGCGAGGACCTGTTCGGCGGCCTGACCGTTGAGCCCACTGTCTTTACCGGCTATGAGACCCTGAACGACACCGGCGTTGTGGTTGCCCTGAGCGACGAGGAGACCCTGACCGATGCCATTGCCACCGATGAGGAGGCAAAGGACGGCGTGCTGGTGGTTCTGGACAAGACCCCGTTCTACGCTGAGATGGGCGGTCAGGTGGCGGACAACGGCCTGCTGACCGGCCCCGAGTGCAGCCTGCGTGTGCTGGACGTGAAAAAGACCCCCAAGGGCTACTACGTCCACACCTGCGTGCTGGAGAGCGGCATCGTCAAGGTGGGCGACCACCTGAACGCTCAGGTGGACAAGGAATACCGGATGTCCGTCTGCCGCAACCACACCGCGACCCATCTGCTGCAGGCTGCCCTGCGTGAGGTCCTGGGCGACCATGTCCATCAGGCAGGCTCCTATCAGGATGCGGAGATCACCCACTTCGACTTCACCCACTTCAGCGCCGTCACGCCTGAGGAGCTGGCCCGGGTGCAGAAGATCGTCAACGATAAGATCTACGAGTCGATGAACGTCACCGTCAAGGAGATGCCCATCGAGGAGGCCAAGAAGCTGGGCGCAATGGCCCTGTTCGGCGAGAAGTACGGCAAGGTCGTCCGCGTTGTGAACATCGAGGGCTGGTCCACCGAGTTCTGCGGCGGCACCCACGTCAAGAACACCGCCCAGATTGGCGGCTTCAAGATCGTCAGCGAATCCTCTGTTGCCGCCGGTATCCGCCGCATCGAGGCTGTCACCGGCCGCAACCTGCTCGTCCGTGCAAATCTGCAGGAGGCAATGCTGCACACCGTGGCCAACACCCTGAAGGCCAACAACATCACCTCTCTGCCCATCCGTGCCGAGGCCGTCATGGCCGAGAACAAGGCCATGAGCAAGGAGCTGGAGGAGATCAAGGCCAAGGTCGCCGCCTCCAAGGTGAGCAGCCTGTTCGACAATGCCGAGGAAGTCGGCGGCGTGAAGATCGCTTCTGCTTACTTCACCGGCACCACCGGCGACACCCTGCGCGGTATGTGCGACTCCATCCGCGATAAGGCGGTGAACCCCTGCGTGGCGGTTCTGGTGGGCAAGGCTGAGGATAAGATCACCATGGCTGTCACCGTGAACAAGCTGGCACAGGAAAAGGGCCTCAAGGCTGGCGTGCTGGTCAAGGAGATCAGCGCTATCGCAGGCGGCAAGGGCGGCGGCAAGCCCGACTTTGCAATGGCCGGCCTGAAGGACGAGACCAAGATCGACGAGGCTCTGGCCGCTGTCAAGGGCATCGTTGAGAAGCAGCTGGGCTGAAACGAAACCTCTCAGTCAGCGCTTGCAGGCGCTGACAGCTCCCCTAATAGGGGAGCCAAGAATGGGGAAGAAATAAAAACCCGAAAGGAGCAATTCCCATGGAAGATTGTCTGTTTTGCATGATCGCCGAGGGCAAGATCCCCTCTAACAAGCTGTATGAGGACGATCAGGTCGTGGCGTTTTACGATATCAACCCGCAGGCCAAGGTGCACTTCCTTGTTGTGCCCAAAAAGCACATCCAGAGTGCCGCTGCCCTGACGGAGGAGGACGGTGCCCTGCTGGGCCATATCTTTGCCGTGATCGCCAAGCTGGCCAAGGAAGTCGGCCTGGACAACGGCTACCGCGTGATCTCCAATGTCGGCGAGGATGCCGGCCAGACCGTGAAGCACCTGCATTTCCATGTGCTGGGCGGCGAGAAGCTGCCTGTCTGAGCCGCGCATAAAAATAACGGATCGAACAAAAGGAAGGGAATTGTTATGGCAAAGACCTATACCCTGAATGTTGCGGGCCTGACCCGTGAACTGACCATCTGCAAGGTGAACGACCACATGGACATTGCGGCCTTCATCATGCTGGGCGATGCAGAGCTGACCGTGGCTGCTGCCACCGAGCTGCTGAAAAAGTGCCCCGAGTTTGATATCCTGCTGACCGCTGAGGCCAAGGGCATCCCTCTGGCACACGAGATGAGCCGCCAGAGCGGCAAGCCCTACATCTGCGCACGCAAGGGCGAAAAGCTCTATATGGCCGACCCTGTCGTGGTGGAGGATCAGTCCATCACCACCGCAGGCAAGCAGAAGCTGGTCATCGACCGCAAGGAGCTGGACAAGATGAGCGGCAAGCGTGTGCTTGTGGTGGATGATGTCATCTCCACCGGCGGCTCCCTGAAGGCGCTGGACGCACTGGCAGAAAAGACCCAGTGCACCATCGTGGGTCAGGCCGCTGTTCTGGCCGAGGGCGATGCCGCCGAGCGCAAGGATATCATCTTCCTTGAGCCGCTGCCCCTGTTCTTCCACTAAGTAAGATGCGCCGCCCGCTCTGTGTTTTCTGCGCAGGAACGCTGGGGCTGGAGTTGGTGTGCGCCTTTTTGCCGCAAACGGGACGTTTTGTGCCGTTTGCGGCATTTTTTATTGCCGGTCTGCTGTGGGCGCTGGCGGGCCGTTTGCGCAAAAGTCCGGCCTGGGGCTATGGCATCTGCCTGATCCTGGGGGCAGTGCTGGGCCTTGTGCTGACCGGCTCCACGCAGGCAAAATGGGAAAAGCTCCAGAACGCTTACGATGGCCGCAGTGTCCTGCTGGAGGCAGAGGTGGAGAGTACAACCTCTTCCTATTTCCCCGGCAGGGTGCGGGCGGTCCTGCGGGTGGAAACGGTGGATCGGGAGGCGGCCTCCCTCCGGGTGGAGTGCGCCAGCCTGCCCACCTGCAGCCCCGGCGACCGAGTCAAGGGCCGCTTTGCGCTGGAAACACCCGATGACACCTCCCGCCTGAATGCCCTGGCCGATGGCATTGCCCTGAACGCTGCTTATGAGAAAGGCTTTGCGCTGCTGGGGCAGAGCACCTCCTTTCGTGCCCGGACGGCCCGGCTCCAGAAGCGGCTGAGCGCCGCCCTGCGGCAGGGGATGGCCTCCGGCCCGGCGGGCGTGCTGGCCGCCATGGTTACAGGCGACCGCACCCATCTCTCCAAGGAACTGCGCACGGCCTATCGGGGCGCGGGGCTTTCCCATGTGCTGGTGGTCAGCGGAATGCACGTTTCGATCCTGTGCGGCGATGTGCTGGGCAGGCTGCTGCCCCGCCGAAAAAAACGGCTGCGCAGCTATACCGGCCGCCGGGTCAGGGCGCTGTTCAGCGCGGTGCTGGCGCTGCTGCTGGTGGGCGTGACGGGCTTTACGCCCTCTGTTCTGCGCGCGGCGGGGGCCGTCTGGCTCAGTGCGCTGGGGGTCTGGGTCTACGGCCCGCCGGATGCCCTGACCTCGCTGGGCGTGGCCGGTGTTCTGATGACGGCGGGCAACAGCTACGCCGTCTGTGACGTGGGCTTTCAGCTCTCCTTTGCGGCGGTGGTGGGCACCCTGGCCGGTGGGGCCGTGGTGCGCCGCAGTCAGGAAGTCTGGGAAAAACAGCGGGCAGAGAAAAAGCACCCCCGCCTCCGGTTCTGGAAGCGGAAAGCGCTTGGGCTTGCGGGAAGTCTGTGGGAAACGGTCTGTATTTCGGCCTGCGCCTCCATGGCCACCTTCCCGGTGCTGGTGCTGCGGGGGATGAGCACCAGCCTGTACGCGCTGGTGTCCGGTACGGCGGTGCTCTGGCTGGTGGAACCCATCCTGCTCACCGGTCTGGGGGCGGCCCTGCTGGGGCTTGCGCCCGCATTGGCTCCGGCCCAGCGGGTGTGCTCGTGCTGCGCGGAATTACTGGCAGAGGTGCTGGACCGCTGGGCGCTCTGGGTGTCCGGCTGGCCCGGAGCACAGATCTGGTTCGACACTGCCTATGCCGCTGTGGTCTGCCTGCTGCTGGCCGGGCTCTGCTGGCTGGCGTTCCATAACAGGGTGCGTCTGCGGGTGGCCCTGCCTGCCCTTCTGCTGACGGCGGGGCTTGCTGTTTTCACCGGCAATGCCCTGAGCAGGGATGTTGTCCGGGTGGAGCTGGTGGGCAGCCGGAATGCCCCGGCGGTGGTCATCAGCCGGAACGAGAACGCTGTCATCCTCTTCCGCGGCGGCGACGTGACCCAAAGCGCCGTGGAGACCACGCTGGAACGCCGGAATATCCGCACGGTGGAGTGCCTGATCGACCTGCGGCTCAGGCCCCGGAGCGCCCAGCGGATGGGGGCAGAACAGCGCATTGCCGTTGACCGGATGGCGCTCTATGCCGCCCGCCGTGTCCGCTGCGGCCCGGCAGAGGTGGAGGTGTTCCGCACCCGGAACGGCTGTGTGGCCCGCATCCACGCCGCCGGGCAGACCTTTGTTACCCTGAGCGGCAGTGCTGCGCTTGCGGCCCCTGTGCAGGCGGATACCCTGCTGGCCTCGCCTGCCCGGCCGGACTGCGTGAAGTATGATGCGATCCTGAGCCTGAGCAGCGATTATCGGTGGATGCCGGAGGCTCTTTCTTCGGGGCAGCTCTGCCACAGTTTTTCGAGGGCAGAGTAGGCTTTGAGAGAAAAAATTGGCTTTTTGTCAAGAGCTGTTATATAATAGGAGATACCAAAGTAAAATCCGGAAAGGAATCAAGAAATTTATGGGCATCGTAGTCATCGGCGCAGTGTTTGTGGACATCAAGGGATATCCGCTTTCCACCTATATCCCCGGCGGGCGCAACGCGGGCAGAATGGAGCAGGTCCACGGCGGCGTGAGCCGCAACGTGGCAGAGGATATCGCCAACGTGGAGCTCCGGCCCACCTTCGTGAGCCTTGTCGATGACAGCGGCATGGGTCAGGATGTCATTGACAAGCTGGAGAACCACAAGGTCAACACACGGTTCATCAAAAAGGTACCGGACGGCATGGGCACCTGGCTGGCCATCTTTGACAACCGGGGTGATGTAACTGCCGCCATCTCAAAGCGGCCGGATACCACGCCGCTCATCGGCTTGCTGGCCGAGCAGGGGGATGAGATCTTTGCCGACTGCGACAGCATCGCGCTGGAGCTGGACCTTGAAAAGGAGACGGTCAAGCAGACCCTGAAATACGCCAAAAAGTACGGCAAAAAGGTGTATGCGGCCGTTTCCAACATGAGCATCGCCATGGAGCGCCGGGACTTTTTGCAGCAGATCGATTGCTTTGTCTGCAACCAGCAGGAGGCAGGGCTGCTCTTCTCGGACAATTACGACCATCTCGAGCCGGAGGAGATGTGCAGGGTGCTGGCGGGCAATGTGCACAGCGCCAACATCCCCTGCATGGTGGTGACCATGGGCGGCAAGGGCGCTGTGTTTGCCCGCGCCAACGGCGAGTGCGGCATCGTGCCTGCAAAAAAGGTGGATGTCATCGACACCACCGGTGCGGGGGATGCCTTCTTTGCCGGAACCGTCATCGGCCTGACCTACGGCAAGACTCTGGCTGAATCCTGCGAGATCGGCAGCCGCCTGGCCGCCTCGGTCATCTGCATCACGGAAAATGTCTGCCCCCGCTTCCGCCCCCTTGAGTTCGGGCTGGATATCCCGGTGGTGGATTGAGAGAACAAGTAAAAAGGGACGGCGTGTGCTCCACGCCGTCCCTTTTGTGGTGTCAGGAAAATGGATGATCTTCAGCTTTGCTGTTCCGGTGTCTGGATCGCATCCGGAGATTGAATCGTGAAATGTGAGAAAAGGTTTTTGTGGTCACTCAAATGAAACGTGAAGCGTTTTGCCCATACAGGCAGCCATTTTTTGCAAAAACTCCAACGAGGGATTGGAATTTCCGTTTTCAAAGCGGGAAATATTGGCCTGTGCTGTGCCCATTTTTTCGGCCAGTTGTTTTTGAGTCAGCCCGGCGGCCTTGCGGCTCTCGATCGCGGCGCAGATGGCTTCGTACTGCGGGCCGAGCTGCTCATATTCAGCGCGGACTTCTGGTTTTTCGGTCAAGGTCTTCATTTTATAGGTGCGGTAATCCATCGGCTCACTCCCTTTATTGGTTTTGTGTGGTCAGAGCATGGCGGCTCTTATAATCGAGCAATCGTTTTTGAGCGGTCTCAATCTCACCGCGCGGGGTCTTCTGTGTCTTTTTTACGAAGCCGTGCAGTAAAACAATGGTGTTGAAATTCCATGTGAAATAGAAAATGCGTGAGATATCGGAAGAAAACCGAAGCCACTCTCCTTACCATCATTATATCATATATGATATCTTTTTCAAGAGGGATCTCAGAACGCCTCCACCTTTTCCTGCGCGCGGTACTGCAATGCTTCCAGCAGGGCCTCTTCATCCAGCAGCTGTTTGCCTGCGAGATCAGCAACGGTGCGGGCCACCCGGAGGATGCGGTCATGGGCGCGGGCAGAAAGGCCCAGTGTGTCGTAGGAGGCACGGAGGAGCCGCTCGGCGGCGGGGGTCATCCGGCAGACACGCCGCACCTGCCCGGCTGTGAGCTGGGCATTGCAGCGCACGCCCTCGTATCCGGGGGCGGCATAGCGCTTGGCCTGCACGGCCCGGGCAGCAAGCACTTGCTTGCGCAGGTCTGCGCTGCTCTCGGCGGGGGTGCTGGTGTGGAGCTCGTCAAAGGCAACGGGGTCCATCTCCACACAGAGGTCGATGCGGTCCAGCAGGGGGCCGGATACCCGGCTGCGGTACTGCCGCACCGCACTGGGCGAACAGGTGCAGGGACGGGTGGGGTGGCCGTAGTAGCCGCACTTGCAGGGATTCATGGCGGCCACCAGCTGGAACCGGCTGGGGTAGGTGGCGCTGCCTGCCGCGCGGCTCACGGTGATCTGGCCGTCCTCCAGCGGCTGGCGCAGAACTTCCAGACTGTCCCGGGAAAACTCCGGCAGCTCGTCCAGAAACAGCACGCCGCAGTCGGCAAGGCTGCACTCGCCGGGCCGGAAGGTGGTGCCGCCGCCCGCCAGCGCCGCCGCGCTGGCCGAGTGGTGCGGGCTGCGGAAGGGCCGGGCGGAGATCAGGCCCCGCCCCTTGGGCAGCTGGCCCGCAATGGAATAGATCTTGGTGGTCTCCACAGCTTCCTCCCGGGTCAGGGGCGGCAGGATGCCGGGCAGACGCTTGGCCAGCATGGATTTGCCGGTGCCGGGCGCGCCGATGAGCAGCACGTTGTGCCCACCGGCTGCTGCCAGCACCATGGCCCGGCGGGCCAGCGGCTGACCCATCACGTCCGCAAAATCCGGGGCGGCATTCCAGCCGGAAGCGGGGTCAAAAGGGATGGGCGCGGCGGGGGAGAGGGGCACAAGGCCCCGCAGCGCATCCACGACCTCCCGGGCCGTGCGGGCGGGGTAGACCTGCATCGCGTCGCCGCCCGCCTCGGCGGCTTCGGCGGCGTTTTCGGCGGGTACATACAGGCTGCGGATGCCGTCTGCTGCCGCCGCCAGCGCCACGGGCCGCACCCCCGAAACCCGGCGCAGGCCGCCGCCCAGTGGCCCCCCCCCCCCAAAAGCCCCGGCGGGCGACGGCTCCCCCCCCCCTGCGGGGGGTGCCAGCACCGCCGGCCGCCGGGGCGGGCGAACAAACCGGGCGCCC
>OJKE01000205.1_pt1 | contig 42142 bp, 35 predicted proteins | sample 1596501 | NCBI WGS metagenome assembly OJKE01 (sample SAMEA4350125, study PRJEB24818) | metagenome | biome: human; feature: gut; material: faeces | place: Denmark | collected 2013-09
TCCGAACAGAGAAGTTAAGCTCACTTGCGCCGATGGTACTGCAATGCAATGCGGGAGAGTAGGTAGCCGCCTTCTTTTATCAAGAGCCTCAGATTTCGAAAGATTTCTGAGGCTTTTTTGTTTTCACACAGATTTATTTTTGAGAGGTCACGCAGATTTCGCAGATTTTTTGTATCTTTGCATTCTCAAAAATAGAAATTAATTATGAATCAATTTACAAAGATTATTGCAGCCCAACTCAAATTACGTGAGCAGGCTGTCGAGAATACATTGGCGCTTCTTGAAGAAGGATGCACCATTCCTTTTATTTCCCGTTACCGTAAGGAGAAAACGGGAAATATGGATGAGGTGAATATCGAGGCTATCGCTCAGGCTAGCGAGAAGTTGAAGGAAATGGCGAAACGAAAAGAAACCATCCTGAAGACTATTGATGAGCAAGGTAAACTGACGGATGCTCTTAAAGAGCGTATCGAAAACTGTTGGGATGCCACAGAACTGGAAGATATCTATCTTCCTTTCAAGCCTAAGCGCAGAACCCGTGCACAGATTGCCCGTGAGGCAGGCTTGGAACCTTTGGCTCAAGTTCTGCTTTTCCAGCGTGAACGTAATCCGCTGCAGGCAGCCAAGAAGTTTGTGGGCGATAAGGTGAAGGATGTAGAAGCTGCTTTGCAGGGAGCTAAGGATATAATTGCTGAAACCGTAAGCGAAAGCGAGGAGAGTAGAAACCAGATTCGTGGAGAATTCCGTCGTGGTGCTATCATCACCTCTAAGGTGGTGGCTAAGAAGAAGGATGAGGAGGAAGCCCAGCGCTTTTCTGATTACTTCGATTTCTCTGAGCCTTTGAAGAAATGTTCTTCCCATCGCCTGTTGGCTATGCGTCGTGGTGAAGCTGCCGGTTTCCTCCGTATCAGTATCTCTGCCGATGACGAGCAGTGCCAGGATAAGTTGAAGCGCCACTATGTGCATGGTTATGGTGAGTGCCAGACATTGGTTGGTGAGGCGGTAGATGATGCCTTTAAGCGTTTGCTGAAGCCTAGTATTGAGACTGAGTTTGCGGCTCTCAGTAAGCAGAAGGCGGATGAAGAGGCTATCATCGTGTTTGCAGATAACCTGCGCCAGCTCTTGCTCGCTGCTCCTTTAGGTCAGAAGCGAGTGATGGCGGTGGATCCTGGTTTTGCCAATGGTTGCAAGACTTGTTGCCTGGATGCACAAGGTAATCTGATTCATCATGAAATCGTTTATCCTCATCCTCCTCGTAATAAGAAAAATGAGGCTACTTCTGCTATCTTGCGCATGGTGAAGATGTATCAGGTAGAGGCGATGGCTGTGGGTAATGGTACGGCAAGTCGCGAGACGAGTGACTGGTTGCACGAAATAAGTTATCCACACCCTGTGGATATCTATGTTGTAAGTGAGGATGGTGCTTCTATCTATTCTGCTTCCAAGATTGCCAGAGATGAATTCCCGGATGAGGATGTAACCGTGCGTGGTGCTGTAAGTATTGGTCGCCGACTGATGGATCCGCTTGCCGAACTGGTAAAGATTGATCCAAAGAGCATCGGTGTAGGACAGTATCAGCATGATGTGGATCAAACACAGCTTAAGAAGAGCTTGGATACCGTGGTGATGAGTTGCGTGAACTCGGTGGGTGTAAACCTGAATACTGCATCCCAGCATCTCCTGACCTACGTGAGTGGTCTCGGTCCTACTCTTGCCAAGAATATTGTGGAATACCGTAAGGAGAATGGAGCCTTCGCTTCTCGTGCCCAGTTGAAGAAGGTGCCACGTCTGGGTCCTTCTGCCTTCGAGCAGTGTGCCGGCTTCCTCCGTATTCCTGGAGCTAGAAATCCTTTGGACAATAGTGCCGTGCATCCAGAGCGTTATGCCCTGGTAGAGCAGATGGCGAAAGATCAGGGAGTCACCGTGAAGCAGCTGGTGGAAGATAAGGATTTGCAGAAGAAAATAGATATTAAGAAATATGTCACTGCCGAGGTGGGTATGCCTACTTTGATGGATATTATGGCTGAGCTTGACAAACCTGGTTTGGATCCTCGTGGAGAGGTTGAAAAATTTGAGTTTGATGCAAGCATCAAGACCATTGAGGATCTGCAGGAGGGCATGGTAGTGCCTGGCATCGTAACTAATATCACCAAATTTGGCGCCTTTGTAGATATCGGCGTTCACAATGATGGATTGGTTCACGTTTCACAGATGTCAAACCGCTACATCAGTGACCCTAGTGAAGTGGTGAAGCTCCATGAGCATGTGATGGTGAGAGTGACAGAAGTGGATTTGAAGCGTAAGCGCATTGCCTTGTCAATGAAGGGAGTGAAATAATGAATATGAATCAATATATAAATAAAGGTGAAACCCTCGGTAAAGAGGGCTTCACCCATTTTGGAGACAGTACTCATCAAGACAGTTGCTCTCTATCCAGTATCTCTCAAGACTGTATAGAGTCGGCTTATTGCTTTATTCATCAGAAGCTTCGTGTCTATGAGTTTTCTACCAATCCCACGCAGCGTGATGATATCGAATATGCTATCAGCCAGTATGTGGATGGCATGAATCCACAGCTTTATCAGCTGCTTGCTGATGGAAGAGATGGTTTCCTTCTCGACCATGTAAGTTTTGAGCAGGATATGAGAAAGGCACAGGAGCAACTGGAAAAAATGATGGTGTAACCTGTTTATTTCAAATTACAGTCGGGAAGAACTGCCATGCATCTTCTTCCTTCTACGGTTTTCAGGATGCATCCGATGGTCTTTCTACCGATGTTTCTATTGACAGGGACTTGATCCTGCGCAATTATTTCTACATAATGAACGCCGGCATTCGGTACATCCATAGGGAGGGTACCTTCTGCCTGCATCTTGCCGTGTTCGAATCTGTCAACATCATCAAATCTGACGTAATGGTTGGTCTTGCCGTCAATGAATCCCACACATACAGAGTCCTTGTCTGAGGCAACGGACGCAAAGATGAGTTTTTCGCCAGCGTAACGCTTGAATGCTCTGCCTCGTTCTCTCTGCAAGAGCTCTGCCATCGAAACTTTGCATACCTTTCCGCTTTCATAGACAAGAATGAGCCATCCTTCTTCTTCGTCTTCATGAACAGCCAGTTTCAGGCGATAATCCTGCCAGTCGTCTTCATCCAGTATCTTGTATTCATCCGTGTCCATCAGGCAGATGACTGCCGTGATAGGGCGGTAGCCTTCCTCGTAATCGTGCAAGGCATTGTTGCGCAGACGTGAGGTTTGGATGTGGTCGGTAATCGGAGCAGATTCTACATGCTTAGTGGAGTTCTTTGGTTCCTTGGTGGCTGGAGTGTTTTCTACCGCAGTTTGCGTTTCTTCCTGCGTAACCACAGCATGCGGAATGTGCTCTTCTGCCCATTGCTTTCTGATGGCAAGGAACTTGTCCTTATAGGTATCGTTTACCTTGCGCGCAGATGTACCCATGCGTTCATAATATACATTGCCTACGGCTTTAGGTGTAGGGCATGGCTCGATGTCGATGATGAGTACCGCATTGCTGATATCCGTATCGAAGTGAGTATGTATATAATGTGCTGCTTCCTGACCGAGATAATAGATAATCTGATTGTTGACATATACCTCGTACTTATCTCTAGAGCCTTTGAAGAGCGGGTTCTTCAAGTCCTCTTCCAATCCCATTTCATAGCCAATATCCGATACGCCCAGATAGAGATGCCCGCCCTCGGCATTGAGGAAGGCACATATTTCCTGCATAATCTTGACGGTTTGTGCCTGCACATCCACTCGCATAGAGTTTTCCGGATAGATGATGGATGTCTTGAACTCGGTATGGAAATCTTCCTTGCCATAGTTCTTCTTGTTGGAAGATGACTTGTGGAGTTTCAGAAGAGCGCGAATCTTGTCGAGGATATCACCGGCTTGGGTGAGAAGTCCCGATTTCTTCACGAAGTTATGAGAGAGCACGAGCGATGCCAGTTGCTGCAGGTGAGGATCTTCTGTAAGACAGCTCCAACGATACAGGTCTTCGTAGTGTTCCTCGCTATCCAGACAACCGATGATACGCAATTGCATAAAGTCGTGGCGAAGGATGGCATTGCGTTCAAACAATTCCGGTTCCTTTTCGGCGATGTGTTCAATCTTGTTGATATCTACCTTATCTAATGTTGCAAAATCGTTGAGTACCTCCAGGAGCGTAAGTCGACTATCGTAGTAACTGGTTCTCTCCTTGCTGTCGAGCATGATGGCAAGAAGTCGGCAGAAATTGAGATAGTTGTATGCCTTGATCTTGTCTTCTTCTAGGGTGGCTTTGGCATCTATGATGCTCATCATTTCCGATACATATACTTTCTCTATAGGCATCGCATTAGCCAATTCATCCTTTTCATTCTTTGGATTGTAAACCTCATGTGCTGCATACCCCAGCATCAGCTGATGGAAAGCATCGGCAAGACTGAATCGGCTTTCCGGTGATTCTCGCAGGAAGGTGCCGTTGAGATAACCATTGGTTCCTTCCGTGATGTTATCAACTTCTATCACCATACCTTTTTTCAAATCATCGAGAGTCATGCCAGGGGCAGGACATACGGAAACAGAAAAGCCTTCGCTGCTTACGGCTGGAACCCGAGGTACGTCGGGTACCTGAGTGAAGAGCAGACAGGTGAGGCGAGAGTTATAAAACAGATCGTTTACTCGTACGTCGTCTGCGTATTCGCTGATCATATCACGCATGGCAAAGACATAACTTCCATCATTGTTGACTTCTTTTACGTAGGCATGCAACAAGAGCGGCATCCCTTGATATTCAAACGACTGGGTGTTGATGTCGCCAGGGAAGAAAGGTACAACATCGTTTAAAACATCTAACGTTCCCACTCCCTCACAACCTTCTTCTACTACTTTGCATTCAAATAAGAGCTGTCCTGCCAATTGTTTGGTTACGATGATGGTCGTTTCATCATCTATATATAGTTTTCTATTTTGCTTTTTCGAGGACTTGCGTTTTTGGGAGAATAGAGAGTGGTTGATGTATTCCCACAGTTCCTTATAGTGCTCGATGGTAGTACCTACTTTTCCACGCAGTTTCACCGGTGGTTTTTCGTCCAGGCGGATGGAAAGTCCATGCCACAATCCCATGCGTGAAGCTAGGGGCATATATACATTTTCTTTATCTAGATCCTTTGGCTGTATGGTGATAGCTTGCTCGTTGATGGTGAGAAGAGTTGTTTCATTCTCATATTTGGCAGGTTCAAAACTCTCCACGGTTTCATTGTCCTGTTGGGAGCAGAGCATATTGGCGAGGACGAATGCGTCATCGCTGTTGAAAGGAAGGGCTGCATTGAATTCTGTCGGGGTGAAGAGAGAAAGGAATGCTTTCTGGAGAGTCTTGTTAGGGTCGCTTACATTCATCAGCGAAACCAAGCGATAGAGCAATGCCTGATTCAATGAGTTGTCGTAAATCTTATGCGATGCATGACGTCCCAGTATCAGCTCGATGGTCAAAACCTGAATCATGGTTTCCTTGGTTGTTGCATCGCTGGAGAGTCTGTCTGTCTGGTGATAGATATTCTCTACATAGCTTTGTAACAGTTTGAGCCATTGCATCTGAAAGGGTTTTCTGTTCCAAAGATATACCTGCTGGCTGCGAAGGGTGGTCAGGATAGACGTGATGAGTTTTTCCATAATCGAAAAGTCGAGCATGAAGATGCATTGCATGATGCAGAACTGCTTGCGTGGATGGTAGATATAGGCACAAGTGGATAGAGTGGAAAGAATCTGGCTGATGGTATGCTCGGCCTTTCCCTCTCTTAATATTCTGATGGCTTGAATGTAGTAAGATATCAGTTCGATGATATCGGTAAATCGCTGTTCGAGCAGTATGCGTTCGGCTTCCTTGCATCGGGGCAGGAGATACTCTCCCTGTAGCGTTTCGATGCATTGGGAATGAATCTGCAGGAGTAATGTCTGTAATTCATCTTGGCTGAGATGATTGGAGATGCCAGCTATCCATCGGTGGCACTCCAGGTCGAAGATGTCAGAAGGAGTATCTCCGAGCATCAGATTTCTGAACTCAGGGGTATTCCAGTTTTCATCGCCTATGATTTCACGAAAATCTTTATCTGAAAGTGAAAACTCCGACTTATCGGCGCCCAATACTTCTACGAGTTGTACCTCCATGTATTTCTGGCGGAACTTCATTACTCTGCATCTTACTCTAGGAGTGAGCGCGGCATTGATGATGGTATCTCTTTTCAACATGGCCGTGAAGCCGTATTCGTCTTCCAGGTGATAGAAATCACCTAATGTCATCTTGATTTTGAAATCCACCTCATCATTTTCCTTATAATGTTTTCTCATGAGGTGTTCTATGTTCTGGGAAATGAAAACCTTGCCTAGATGGGTTGTAATCATCAGACAGTCAAGTGTCTTAGGGGCGGGTTGCCTCCTTTGGAAGTCAATCTGTCCTACCTTGTAAATTCTGTTTTCTACTTCGATGACGAACTTATGTTCTTCTTCATCAATGCGCAGAACCTTTGCCTTGATATTCTTGTAATTATTCATATAGAATGTTTTTTTGTGATATGATGTTATAATAATACTGCAAAGATATATATATTCTGTGAATTTTCAGTATTTTCTCGTTAAAAAAACTCTAATTTTAACAAAGCATAAAAAGTTGGTATGACGTATGATGCTATGAATATTTTTTTGTATATTTGCATTTTCGATAAAACATTAATAAACTAGAGACGATGAAAGCATTTACATATATTAAAAAAGGAGAATTCGCTTTTGTTGAGAAAGCGAAACCTACCATTAAGGATGCCAAGGATGCTATAGTGAGAGTAACAATGAGCAGTATCTGTACCAGCGATCTGCATATCAAGCATGGTTCAGTGCCTCGTGCTGTACCAGGTATTACCGTGGGGCATGAGATGGTGGGTGTTGTAGAAGAAGTAGGCGGGCAGGTTACCCATGTGAAGCCGGGCGATAGAGTAACGGTGAATGTGGAGACTTATTGTGGCGAATGCTTCTACTGCCAGCATGGATACGTAAACAACTGTACTTCTACTCACGGTGGCTGGGCGTTGGGGTGCAGGATAGATGGCGGCCAGACGGAATACGTCAAAGTTCCGTATGCCACTACCGGATTGAATAAGATTCCTGATACGGTGAGCGAAGAGCAGGCACTCTTTGTTGGCGATATTCTTGCCACTGGATTCTGGGCAACCCGAATCTCGGAAATTAAGGAAGAAGATACGGTTCTCATTATCGGAGCAGGTCCTACGGGAGTTTGCTGTTTACTCTGCACCTTACTGAAGAATCCTGGAAAAATCATCGTTTGCGAGAAATCAGAAGCCAGAAGAGCATTTATCCAGGAACATTATCCGCAGGTTCTTGTGGTAGAACCGGAAGATTGCGAAACCTTCGTCAAGGAGCAGAGTTTGCATGGTGGAGCCGATGTGGTGATGGAAGTAGCTGGTGGTTCGGATACCTTCCAGTTGGCATGGAAGTGTGCCCGTCCTAATGCCATCGTTACTATTGTAGCTATGTATGATAAGCCCCAGATGCTTCCGCTTCCTGATATGTATGGCAAGAATCTCATTTTCAAGACGGGTGGAGTAGATGGCTGTGATTGTGAGGAAATCCTGAGCTTGATAGCACAGGGCAAGATAGATACCACTCCTCTCATTACCCATCGTTTTCCGTTATCTAGAATAGAGGAAGCTTACGATGTGTTTGAGAATAGAAAAGATGGGGTTATCAAGGTTGCTCTATATTGAGGTTTTCATATAAGTTGCCCTTTATTGAGGTTTCATGTAAATTGAGATTTCACATAAAAACAGGGCGCAAGCTATTCCTGTTGCGGAAAAAGCTTGCGCCCTTGATATATTTACGATGAGTAAATGAGTTTTTCTAAGATTAGAACTTGTAGATAGCACCAAAAGAAATGTTGCTAGCATCTACGTCAACTCCGAATGTAGATGAGCTCTTGCCCTCTTCTGGAGAATAACCTCTGTAACCGAGGAAGCCAATCTTTGAGATGAATTCAACATGCTTTGTAAGCTTAACAGCCAAACCTGGCTTGATGCCTACCTCGTAGAAGTCGCCACCGCCCTTGCTTACACTGCCATAACCGATAGTACCCTCGAAGAAGAGATCAACTACCTTGCTCTCAACAGCTGTATAGCGAACGTAAGGAGCAATAGTGAAGGTAGTAGCATCACCTACTCGGGCAATCTTGCAAACATCGCCCTTCTGGATACCTACCTCGATACCGGCATCCCACTTGTTGTTGAACTGATAACCGATTTCTGGGATGAGCTTGTAAGCTGTCTTGCTGTCACCATCACCGATCTTGTTGCTAGAGATACCAGCAGTACCACCGATGTAAACCTGTGCGCTAGCGCAAACAGAAACGAGAGCCATAGCAAGGCTCAACATAATCTTCTTCATAATTAATCTTTTAAATCGAAATTAATACTTTGTTTCTTTTCTTTTATTGGAATTCCGCGGGCAAAGGTATAGGAAATATGCGAAAAACAAGAAAAGTTTAACTAGTTTTCTTGTAAAATATGGGAATTTGTTGATTTAAATCAAAAAACGTGGTTATGTGACGACTGTTTCTTCCAATATCTATAAGCAAGTAGGTTGATGATAACTTCCTAATTTTCAGAAAAGAAAAATCCTAACTGCTTATTATCAGGCAGTTAGGATTTTCTTCGGTGCGCCTGATAGGACTCGAACCTACACGGCCTAAACCACTAGATCCTAAGTCTAGCGCGTCTACCAATTTCGCCACAAGCGCATTTGTGAGTGCAAAGATACAATAAATATTCGAATAAAAAGAAGAAATGAGCAGAAAAAAGCGGGTTTGTTTGTTTTTTACGAGAAATAATGGTACTTTTGCAGGCAAACTGAAAATAATCATGATGAAAAAAATGAATTATACAATAAAAATGTAGTAACAATGAATACAAAGACTCTATTATTGTTGGCATCTCTTGTTTTTGCGATGCCATTGTCTGCTCAGAGTCCTCTGGAGGATTTCAAGCGAGACATTACACTCTCGGGTAGTAACTATGTGGCTTATCGCGGGCCACAGAAACAATTGACTCCGGCGCCTAAGGGATATAAGCCTTTTTATCTGAGCCACTATGGCCGTCATGGCTCCCGCTATATGATTGGCAAGCAGGCGTATGATGTACCTTATTTCTCTCTGTTGAAGGCGAAGCAGGAAGGTAAGTTGACTGCCAAGGGTGAGGAAACACTGGCTAAGGTGAAGCTGATTCGTGAAGAGGCAAAGGGACGTGATGGCGAGTTGACTCCATTGGGAGCTCTCCAGCATCAGGGTATTACCAAGCGAATGATGGAAAGATTTCCTGAGATCTTTGCCGGTAATACGAATATTGAGGCACGAAGCACGGTGGTGATCCGCTGCATTCTCTCAATGGAGAATGGTTTGCAGCAGATGCTTCGCATGAATCCTAAGCTTCATATCTTCCACGATGCCAGCGAGCATGATATGTACTATATGAATCAGGGAGATAGATACCTGGATAGCTTGAAGAATTCTGTGGGCAGAAAGGTGGTGCAGGAGGAGTTTTCCAAGAAGCATGCCTGCTATAGCCGAGTGATGCAGGAACTTTTCAATGATCCGGCTTGGGTGAAGCAGAATATCAACCAGAGCGACTTGAACAGAAAGCTTTATGAGATGGCTAGCTCTATCCAGGGTACTGAGTTGAGAGGCAAGGTTTCGCTCTACGATCTCTTTACTGAGGAGGAGCTGTATCAGAATTGGGTAAGTACCAATATCTGGTGGCAGATGGCGTATGGCAATTCTCCTTATACGGGCAATGTTCAGCCATATTCCCAGCGTAATCTTCTGATGGATATCATCCAGAAGGCTGATAGCTGCATAGCTCTTCCGCATCCGGGTGCTACCTTGAGATATGGTCATGATACGATGGTTACTCCGCTTACTTGCCTCCTGGATCTGAATGGATATGGCGAGGAAATCAGAGATCCTGAGAGTATTTCTTCTCAATGGTTTGATTATAAGATTACTCCGATGGCTACCAACCTTCAGTTTGTATTCTATCGCAACAAGGCGAATGATGTACTGGTGAAGGTATTGCTCTGCGAGGATGAAGCTACGCTTCCTATCAAGAGCGATGTGGAGCCTTATTACCACTGGAATGATTTCAAGGCTTATTGCCTGGAGAAGCTGAAGGGATATAAAAAGTAAAAATATACAGCAATGCGACGCATATAATCATCTATAGAAAAAAAGGAGGGTGTGTCACAGGTACACCCTCCTAAAAAATATATATCGAAAACTTTTCGAATTCTTTTATTGCTTCGATAACCAATCTTTGTCTTTCTGATCTTCTTCGAAATCTTTTTCAGAGAAGAGATTGGTTTGACCGGTCAGTTCATCTATTACCTGCTGCTCGCTTTTTCCTGCATCAGGATCGAGATTCTCTACAGCTTCAGCATTCTTACCTGCGCCTTCAGAATCGCCGGTTGCATCTTCTGCATCAGGATCATCTTCTGCTGGAGGCTCCGGGAATCTTGTCGGCTCTAATTCCTCAATGCTTTCCAGTTTCCATGTCGTCAGGCGCTTACCCTTTGCCTTGAAACTCTTCTGAGCGATGAATTGCTCGGCATCGATTTCCTCGGCAGGTCGGATGGCATCCACACCCCCATAGGTAACCTTGAGGCGAGGGAATGGGGTATCGGTGAGCAGGATGAGCTTACTGTTCGGATTCTCTCCCAGACAATTCTGGTGGCGCTTGGTGGCATCCATCGTAAATCGCTTGATGTATGGATATCCCTCATTGTCGGCATCATAGAGAATGGCCGTCCATATCTTGTGCTCGTCCCATTTCTCCAATCTCAGGATGTTGTCCTCGTAATGGTTGTTCACATCGAAGTTGGTGATGTAGAATTCGCCGTTGTCGAGTACTACCAGGATAGAGTCATCATCGTTGAATTCTCCCAGGAATCTGCCGTTCTCATCATAGTTGATGCGGTTTACATCCGGGTCGAACCAAACCTTTCTTCCTCCCAGGGTACTGTGTCCGTGGCTCTTCAATCCGATGCGGCGGATGGTTCGCTTGGTGAGCAGGTTGCCCTTGGCAGCACGTCCCTTGATGAGGATTTCAGAGAAATCTTTCTCCAGGAAGATGCTCTGGCGTTTTTTGCTCAGATCCGGTTCCATCGTCACCTTGATGATTTCTGCCTCGCCGTTAGGGTTGGCGGTGAAGTAGATGATGCGACTTCCCGGTGTGCCCTGGGTGATATCGTAGAGCTTGTCGCGCGTCATGGCGGTTACGTTGAATCGCTTGATGAAGTAGTCGCCCTGCTTGCCGTCACGATATACGCAGTTGTAGATGGTTCGCTTGTCGTTCTTCTTGAACACCTGTACGTGGAGGATGTTCTTACCTACGAATATCTTGTCGGCAACCTTGGTTACCTTGAATTTTCCATCCTTGTAGAAGATGATGATGTCGTCGAGATCAGAGCAGTTGCATACAAATTCATCCTTCTTCAAGCCTGTACCCACGAAACCTTCCTGTCGGTTGATGTAGAGCTTCTGGTTGGCTTCCACCACCTTGGTTACCTCAATGGTATCGAAGTTCCTAATTTCGGTTTTTCTAGGATGTATCTTTCCGTACTTGCCCTTGAGATACTCAAACCAGTTGATGGTGACATCGGTCATGTGAGCGAGGTCGTTTTCTATTTCAGCCAGTTCTGCCTTGATCTTCAGCAGGAGGTCATCCGCCTTATCCTTATTATATTTCAGGATTCGCTGCATCTTGATTTCCAGGAGCTTGAGGATGTCGTCGCGTGTGATGTCTCGGTGGAAGGAGTATTCCACGTTTCCCTTGCCGTCGATATTGGCGGTGAAGATCTGATCCTTGAACGGCTCCAGCTTGGAGTAGATGAATGCCACTACCTCGTCCTGACTCTTGCTCTGCTCGAACTTGCGCTCCTTGTAGATGCGCTCCTCTATGAAGATGCGTTCGAGCGAGGAGAAGAAGAGCTGCTCTTCCAGCTCGCCCTTTCGGATCATCAGTTCGCGTCGGAGCAATCCCATGGTGCGGTCAACGCTATGTCTGAGCACATCGCTCACGGTGAGGAACTTCGGCTTGTTGTCCTCGATGACGCAGCAGTTGGGCGATATGTTGATTTCGCAGTCGCTGAAGGCATAGAGGGCATCCATCGTCTTGTCCGAAGAAGTGCCTGGTGCCAGATGCACGAGGATTTCCACGTTGGCTGATGTGACATCATCCACCTTTCTTGCCTTGATCTTTCCCTTTTCCACCGCCTTGGTGATGGAGTCGATGAGGCTTCCGGTGGTTTTGCTGAAAGGTATCTCGCTGATTACGAGTGTCTTGTTGTCGAGCTTGTCTATCTTGGCTCTTACCTTCAGTACGCCTCCTCGCTGTCCGTCGTTGTATTTGCTTACGTCGATGGCGCCTCCAGTAGGGAAATCCGGATAGAGCTGGAAGGGTTCTCCCTTGAGGTAGTGGATGGCAGCATCGCAGAGGTCGTTGAAGTTATGCGGCAGTACCTTGCTGCTCAAACCCACGGCGATACCCTCGGCACCTTGTGCCAGGAGCAGCGGGAATTTGGCTGGCAGGGTGATAGGTTCCTTGTTTCTGCCATCGTAGGAGAGTTGCCAGTCGGTGGTTTTAGGGTTGAATACCACATCCAGGGCAAATTTCGAGAGTCGTGCCTCGATGTATCGGGGAGCGGCTGCACGGTCGCCGGTGAGTATGTTACCCCAGTTACCCTGTGTGTCGATGAGCAGGTCTTTCTGTCCCATCTGCACGAGTGCATCTCCGATGGATGCATCTCCGTGAGGGTGGAACTGCATCGTATGTCCCACGATGTTAGCCACCTTGTTGTATCTTCCGTCATCCATGCGCTTCATGGAGTGGAGGATGCGTCGCTGTACGGGTTTCAATCCGTCTTCGATATGGGGCACGGCTCGTTCCAGGATCACATACGATGCGTAGTCGAGGAACCAGTTCTGATACATTCCGCTGAGGTGATGTACGGCAGAAGCATCAAAACGGTTCACCGGCTTGTAGTCGGAGTGTTCCTGAGGCGTATTTTCCTCATTTATTTCGTTTTTATCTTTAATTTCGTCGCTCATATATAGCTTTTAATACTTATTTTATTAATTTATGGCAAAAATACAACAATTTTTCGAGAAAAAAGAGTATCTTTGCCGAAAATTTAAGAAAAATAAGATTTAATCATGGCACAGGAAGATGTTTTTAAGAAAATTGTAAGCCATTGCAAGGAATATGGCTTTGTGTTCCCTAGTAGTGAAATTTATGATGGCTTGGCTGCCGTTTACGACTATGGTCAGAATGGTGTTGAGCTCAAGAATAATATCAAGCAGTACTGGTGGCAGAGTATGGTATTGTTGCACGAGAACATTGTAGGTCTCGATGCAGCTATCTTCATGCACCCTACCGTATGGAAGGCTTCAGGACATGTAGATGCCTTCAACGACCCATTGATCGATAACCGTGATTCCAAGAAGCGTTATCGTGCCGATGTGCTCATCGAGGATCACATGGCTAAGTATGAGGAGAAGATTGCCAAGGAGATAGCCAAGGCTCAGAAGCGCTTCGGCGATAGCTTCGATGAGGCTCAGTTCCGTGCTACCAACCCTCGTGTACTGGAGAACCAGAAGAAGTTTGATGATCTCCATGCCCGCTATACTGAGGCAATGCAGGGACCTAACCTGGAGATGCTGAAGCAGATTATCGAGGATGAGGGTATCGTTTGCCCTATCAGCGGTACCAAGAATTGGACAGACGTTCGCCAGTTCAACCTGATGTTCTCTACCCAGATGGGTGCTGCCAGCGATGCTACAAGCAAGGTTTATCTCCGTCCTGAGACAGCTCAGGGTATCTTCGTAGATTACCTGAGTGTACAGAAGACCGGTCGTATGAAGTTGCCATTCGGTATCTGCCAGATTGGTAAGGCATTCCGCAACGAGGTAGTTGCCCGTCAGTTCGTATTCCGTATGCGTGAGTTCGAGCAGATGGAGATGCAGTTCTTCTGCCAGCCGGGTACAGAGATGAAGTGGTTTGAGTATTGGAAGAAGGTTCGCCTGGCTTGGCATGAGGCACTGGGCATGGGCAACGAGAACTACCGTTACCACGACCACGAGAAGCTGGCTCACTATGCTAATGCTGCTACCGATATCGAGTTCAAGATGCCATTCGGCTTCAAGGAGGTGGAGGGTATCCACAGCCGTACCAACTTCGACCTTTCTCAGCACGAGAAGTACAGCGGCCGCTCTATCAAGTACTTCGATCCTGAGAAGAACGAGAGCTATGTGCCTTACGATGTAGAGACCTCTATCGGTGTTGACCGTATGTTCCTCAGCGTGATGTGCCACTCTTACTGCGAGGAGAAGCTTGAGAATGGTGAGACACGTGTGGTATTGCGCCTGCCAGAGGCATTGGCTCCAGTGAAGTGCGCCGTATTCCCATTGGATAAGAAGGATGGCCTGCCAGAGTTGGCTCACGAGATTGTGGATGAGTTGAAGTTCCACTTCAATACCCACTATGGCGATCCTAAGGATTCCATCGGTAAGCGTTACCGCCGTCAGGATGCCATCGGTACTCCATTCTGTATCACCGTTGACCACGAGACACCTAAGGATCACAAGGTAACTTTGCGTTATCGTGATACCATGGAGCAGGAGCGCGTAGCTATCTCTGACCTTCGTGGCATCATCGAGGATCGCGTAAGTATCACCAGTGTATTAAAGAAACTTGGTAATGAAATTAAGAATTTCTAAATATCTCTTCTTGCTCATGATGGCAGTGTTCGCCCTGTCATCATGCAGCGAGGATGATAACACCGTAGATGAGTATGCCAACTGGCAGGAGCGCAACGAACAGGCTTTTGACGATACTTTGGCTTATGCCCGTCAGCAGATAGCCAACGGCAGCACCGAATGGAAGGTGATTCGCAAATGGTCGCTCCAGAACCAGATACCTAACAAGGATGTGAATGGTATGGATGTTCCGCTTTCCTACAAGGATGCTGATCACATCGTGGTTCGCGTGTTGAAGGAAGGCAAGGGCAGCGGATGCCCTATGTACACCGATTCTGTGAAGGTGAGCTATCTCGGCAGATTGCTGGGCACTGATACTTATCCTGCAGGTTATGTATTCGATAAGACCTTCGAGGGTACCTACGACAAGGCCACTGCTCAGGTAACAACCAATTTGGCGAGTGGCTGGATAGATGGTTTTACCACAGCCGTGCTCAATATGCACATCGGCGATCATTGGCTGGTGTATATCCCATATCAGCTGGCTTATGGTTCTACCCAGAGTTCGAGTAGCGTAATCCCTGCCTATTCCATGCTTCGCTTCGAGATAGTGCTCGACAGCTACTATCGTCCGGGTCAGGTAATACCGGGTTCTAGAGCTGCTGCCCAGGCACTCAAGGGAGAATGGATTACAGAGTAGAATTTTTGGGGGATTTACACCTTATTATATATAGGTGATAGAATAGAAGCGTTCCTAGGATTGCCGTCTGATGGCATTCTTAGGAACGCTTTGTGTTAACATACCTTTTTGATGTGTTAACAAGTGTTCGTGTTCGCGCACAAAATGTTGTCGATATTAAAAAAATGTTAGTTTTCTGCATTTTTTCGGGTAAAAGTATTGCAGTTCCAGAAAATAGTTGTACCTTTGCATCAGAAAAAATAAGTTTTAGGTTTTTAGTTAGGTAATAGATTTTATTAGGTTTAGTTGTTAGGTAAAGTTAAGATTGTTGTTCATTGGTTTATTGGTTTTAGTTAAGGTAGTTAGAAAAGATTGTTTATTCAAGGACGACAGGTGTTAGTTAAGGTAAGAATAAGATTGTTTATTCAGTGACGACAAAAAACAGTACTGTTCCGCTCTGCGGAAGTTAAGTTTTGGGAAAAACAAAGGTACGAAATTTATAAGATTAAATAAAAGGTGGCGATTCCTTCTCGGAGTCGCCATTTTTTTCGTTAACGCAATTAATAAGAGGAAAAATATGTTATTCAAGAATAAGACTGATTATTTGATGGAGTCGATACGCGAGGGTAGGGCGATGGCTCGCAGCGAGAAACTCAATCTCATCGTGGGGTTGAGTATTCCCTCCATGCTGGCGCAGATTTCCACCGTGATGATGTTCTTCATCGATGCATCCATGGTGGGACATCTGGGTGCTGAGGCTTCGGCAAGCATCGGACTTATCGAGTCAACCAACTGGCTCATTGGCAGTTTGCTCAGTGCGGCAGCTACCGGTTTCTCGGTGCAGGTGGCTCATTTCATCGGAGCCAACGATTTCGTGAAGGCTCGTCAGGTATTCCGCCATGCCCTGATATGCGGTTTGGTGTTCAGCCTTTGTGTTACCCTGGCATGTGTAGGAGTGCATTCCCATCTGCCTTATTGGCTGGGTGGCGGTGCTGATATTGCGGGCAATTCCTCACGGTATTTTCTGATATACGGTTTGGCGTTGCCCTTCGTCTTCCTGTATCATGTCTCTGAGATGATGCTCAAGTCGGCAGGCAACATGCATACCCCGAGTGTGATGGCGGTGCTGATATGCATCTGCGATGTGGTGTTCAATTACCTCTTCATCTACGTCATGAAGATGGGCGTAGTGGGAGCTGCCTGCGGCACGGCGCTTGCCTATATCTGCATCTCGCTGCCCAATCTCTACCTCACGGCATGCCGTAACCGAATACTCAATCTGCGTCAGGACAAGGAACCTTTCCGATGGGTGAAGGAATACCTGCACCATGCCTGCAAGATCAGCATCCCGATAGCCATACAGAATGTCCTGATGAGCGGTGCGCAGATCGTGAGCACCATGATTGTGGCACCATTGGGCAATATCGCCATTGCTGCCCACTCGTTTGCCATCACCGCCGAGAGCCTCTGCTATATGCCGGGTTATGGTATCGGTGATGCCGCCACCACCCTGGTGGGTCAGACGCATGGTGCCGGGCGTACCGATCTCTGCCGCAATTTCGCCTATATGACGGTGGGATTGGGCATGTGCGTGATGGCATTGATGGGAGTGGTGATGTATGTCTTTGCCCCCGAGATGATAGGTGTGCTCTCGCCGGTAGAGAGCATCCGCGAGCTGGGTACCACCTGCCTTCGCATCGAGGCCTTTGCCGAGCCTTTCTTTGCCGCGAGCATCGTAACCTATTGTGTCTGCGTGGGAGCGGGCGATACCCGGAAGCCAGCCGCCATCAATCTGGGTACCATGTGGCTGGTGCGCCTCACCCTGGCTTACGCCCTTTCCAAGAGCTATGGCTTGGAGGGTGTCTGGATTGCGATGGCTACGGAGCTTACCCTCAGAGGCACGCTTTTCCTCATCCGACTTTACCGTGGTTCGTGGATGAAGAGCTTCCAATGTTAGTTTTACGTTAAGATTTGCAGGTATTGGGGAAGATAATCTCCCAAATGCTTGCAAATCTTTTTTATTTTGTGTAATTTTGCAAGCGGAATATTGGAAACAAGTAATTTATAAATCAATAGCAGATGAAACTAAGAAAGATTTTTGCAGCGTTTCTGCTGTGTTTATCCGTGGGAAGTGCGATGGCACAGATGCCAGCCATTCCTGTGGATAAGAATGTGAAGATTGGTCATCTCGACAATGGATTGACTTACTACATTCGTCACAACAGTTATCCTGAGCATGTAGCCAGCTTCTACATTGCCCAGAAAGTGGGTTCTATCAATGAGAACGATGATCAGCGCGGTTTGGCTCACCTCCTTGAGCACCTCGCCTTCAACGGTACCGATCACTTCAAGGGTAACTCTCTCCAGGATTACCTGCAGAGCATCGGCGTGGAGTATGGTAGAAATCTCAATGCCTATACCAGCGTAGAGAAAACCGTATATTACTTCACCGATGTACCTACTACCCGCCCTACAGCCGTAGATTCATGCATGCTCATCCTCAAGGATTGGAGCAACGGCATCTCTCTTACCGAGGAAGCCATCAATGACGAGCGCGACGTGGTACACAATGAGTACCGTATGCGCATCGTGGGTCAGCAGCGCATGATAGAGCGTTCTTTGCCAAAACTCTATCAGAACAACAAGTATGGCTACCGTTTCCCTATCGGATTGATGAGCGTCATCGACGGCTGCAAGCCGGAAACCCTGCGTGCTTACTATCGCAAGTGGTATCGCCCAGACAATCAGGCAATCATCATCGTGGGTGATGTAGATGTCAACCATATCGAGAGCAAGATCAAGGAGCTCTTCTCGGGCATCAAGGTGCCTGCCAATGCCGCTAAGATAGAGCCGGTGGAAGTAGCCGATAATGATACCGCCATCTACGTAATCGACAAGGACAAGGAGCAGCAGTATGATATCTTCAATATCTTCATGAAGCATCCAGCCATCCCTAATGCGATGAAGGGCGACATGAGCTATCTCATGAAGGGATACATGGACAATGTAGTTACCTCTATGCTGGGTGCACGCTATGCCGAGATTGCCCAGGAAGCTGACTGCCCATTCCTTCAGGCAGGTGCCGACGACGGCGACTTCCTGCTCTCTTCTACCAAGGGTGCCTTCAGTCTTATCGGTGTGGCAAAGCCAGGTAAGGTAAAGGAGGCTTATGCAGCCGTATTGCGCGAGGCAAAGCGCATGCACGACTTCGGATTCACAGCCACTGAGTATCAGCGTGCCAAGGAGGAGTTCCTAAGCCAGGTAGATAAGACACTTGCCAACAAGGATAAGATGAAGAACGAGCAGTTTACCACCCAGTATGTGGATAACTTCATCTCCAACGAGCCAATCCCATCGGTAGAGGACGAGAGTCAGATCTACAAGATGGTAGTACCTCAGCTGCCATTGGAGGCCATCAATGCCTATGCCAAGCAGCTGGTTTGCCAGAGCGATACCAACCTGGTATCGATGGTGCTGATGCGCGAAGCAGAGGGTGCCGTTTATCCTACCGAGAAGGAGCTTGCCGATATCGTGAAGCAGGTGCGCTCTGAGAAGCTGGAGGCATACGTGGACAACGTGAAGCAGGAGCCGCTGATGGCTCAGTTGCCTAAGCCAGGCAAGATCAAGAAGACCGTAGAGAACAAGCAGCTGGGTTACAAGCAGCTTACCCTTTCCAACGGTGCCAAGGTGGTATTGAAGAAGACCGATTTCAAGGATAATGAGATTCTCTTCGCAGCCGGTGCCAAGGTGGGTTATTCTGCTCTTGAGAAGAGTGATTACCCTAGCATCACGCTGATGACCGAGGCTTGGGGTGCCAGCGGTTTGGGAGATTTTACAAGCACCGAGCTTGAAAAGGCGCTCGCAGGCAAGCAGGCAGGTGTAGGTTTCTCCATCAATCCTTACAGCCATGGCCTTTCCGGTAATTCTACTCCTAAGGACGTGGAGACCCTGATGCAGCTCATCTATCTCAAGATGACAGCATTGAACAAGGATGAGAAGTCGTTCAAGAATCTTCAGAATACCTATGCTACCATATTGGCCAACCAGAGCAACAATCCTAACATGGTATATCAGGATTCATTGCAGAGCACCCTTTACCTGGGCAGCAAGATTGGCCGCATTCCTACTTCTGATGAGATCAAGGCCATCAACTACGATCGCCTGATGGCGCTTGCCAAGGAGTATTACGGCAATGCCAAGGACTTCACCTTCTATTTCGTGGGCAACTACGATGAGAAGACTCTCCTCCCGCTCATCGAGCAGTATATTGCCAGCTTGCCAAACAATGGCTTCAAGCTGAAGAACAAGGAGATTCCATACGCCAAGGGCGAGGTGAAGAACAACTTTACCAAGGCGATGGCCAATCCTCAAACCCAGGCATCAGAGATATGGAGCACCAAGTTGCCATTCTCTATGCAGAATATGGTACTGGCAGATGTAACCTCCCGACTGCTGGAGATGCAGTATCTGCGCACCATCCGTGAGCAGTTGAGTGCAGCTTACCATGCAGGAGCCACCTTCGGTATGCTCCGCGATTTCGACGACAAGGTAGCCATCAGCATTACCGCCAATGCCGGCTTGAATCCGGAGAAGGCTGATACCGCCATTACCTATTTCTTCAAGGGTGTAGATGAGGTAGAGAAGCAGGTAGATGCTGCCGACTTGCAGAAGGTGAAGGAGATTCTCCTGAAGCAGGCAGGCGTAGATGAGAAGAATAATGCCTACTGGCTCGGCGTTATTGCCAACTATACAGGTCTCGGTTTCGATAACCATACCGGCTACAAGGAGTTCGTGAAGAACCTCCGTGGCGAGCAGGTTTCCGACTTCCTCAAGAATGTACTCATGAAGAGCGGCAACCATGTCGAGGTAATCATGAAGGCTGAGAAGAGCCAGGAATAATATCCCCCCGCTGGGATATCATTCCGATCAGCATAGAAATCCAAAAAGTCCCGTTGAACGATTTTACTCGCCAACGGGACTTTTTGCCTTTTTTTCTCTTTGTGGTATCAAAGAGTCATTCTGAAAATAATCTTTTTACGTAATTTCCTTTCTCTCTTACGTAATTTTTCTCAAGAGCACTCTCTTGCGAAAGTTACCCTTAATCATTCTTCTTCGCCTTAGAAGCAAGAGCCTCACGGCGATCGTTGAGAATCTCTCGGCACTTGTTCAATGCCATATTCTCACTCATTGTGTTGACCTTAATTAAATCATTCATAACCTATTGTGATTTGTTAACGGTGCAAAGATAGGGCTTTCTTATCATATTCGGGTACACTTTTTGATAAATTTATGCTAATAATCGTTCTTTTTTGATATATGTCAAAAAAGATGAAACATTTATACCTTTTTCTGAACGATATTTGAACCTTTCGCCATCTCTTTTGTCTAAGAAAATAGCAAATAATGATGAAAAAAGCATTTTTTCTTTGTTATTTGCGAAAAAAGTGCGAACTTTGCAGCGAAAAAGGAAAATGCTGCATCATATAAGCAGGATGCATTTTTAAAACGAAAGTTACAATTATAATAAATAGAAAGTAAAAAATGAGAAAGGTATTTTTAATGGCTGCCCTGGTGCTTGCCAGCACTTCCGGCAGCAATGTATGCGCAATGAATGAAGCTGTTCAGGAGGCTTCACTTTCTGAATTGATGCCTGTGAAGAAAACAACTAAAAAGACATCGAAGAAGAAAACAACTACCAAGAAAACAACAGCCAAGAAGACCACTTCTTCATCTACTGCAACATCTTCAGCTGCGGCATCTGCTCCTACCACATCTACTTCTACTACCACCAATAGCGGTTATTCTGCAGGAAGCGTAGTGGCAGGCGTATTAGGCGGTTTGCTGGGTGGCGGCACTACTACCGGCAGCAGCTCTACCGGCAGCAGCATCATCAATGGCATTCTGAACAATGTGATAGGTTCTGCCACCTTCTCGCAGGCAGATCTCTGCGCCCATACCTGGAAGTACAGCAAGCCGGGTTGCGCCTTCACCTCAGAGAACCTGCTGGCAAAGGCTGGCGGCGAGATTGCTGCCAGCAAGATAGAGGAGGATCTGAGCAAGTACTACAGTAAGTTCGGCTTCAGCAAGAGCAATACCTACTTTACCTTCAAGACCGATGGCACCTTTGCTGCCAAGATCGACGGCAAGTCATGGAACGGCACCTATACCTTCGATGAGAAGACGCATGCCATCCAGCTGAAGGGTTTGCTGTTGAGTGCTTCGGGTTTTGCCACCCGCACAGCCAATGGCATCAGCCTGCTCTTCGAGCAGAAGAAGCTGCTCACCCTGGTCAAGACCCTGAGCAAGCTGAATCTTACCGGCAGTACTACGATGAGTGCCGTGAGCAGCATTGTGGATAACTACGATGGTGTGCGCGTGGGCTTCGAGATGACGAAGTAAGATTGATTGCCATAAAAGATTTAAGGTTTTAGAAGAACGAGTATTTCTTGTACTCTTAATTTAAAACTATATTCAGCACTTTTGAACCTATGTTCAGAAGTGCTGAACTTGTATTCCGCAGTGTTGAACTTAAGTTCAACACTGCGGAACATAACTTTCTCTGTGGATTACAAACATTTACACTGTGAAGAAACTAATATTTCCTAGTGAGATAAAAAAGTAGTATTCGAAGTTTCTATTTCACCTCAACCTGGAGAGGATTCTTCAATGCATCCAGGTAATCCTTGATGCGGATCTGCCATTCGGCATAGCTCCTTACATCATATTTGCTCCATGCGGCACCGAAGTAATAGCTGTACTTTTCCTGGTTCTTCAAGCCACGCTTCAAGCCGAGAGCATGACCGGTGGCACCATCGTGCTTCTTATCGAAGAGCTGGTAGTAGGTGTGGTCGATGCCTTCTGGGAAGAGTACGCCCACATATACCTGGGAATTGTTTACCTCTACGTTATCAGTAGGGTCGGCATAGCTTACGTAATCCTTGGCGAAGGTCTTCATCTCCGTATCCTCCTCGTGGATTGGGAAACCGGTGGCAAAATCGGTAGGAGTGGTCAAGCCGTCATACCATACGGTCATCTTGTTGAAGTTGCTGCCCTTGTCGAGCGAGATGATGCGGTGCTCCACCACATTCTGCATATCGCCTACGGCAGATGGGTTGTAAGTCAGCTCTACGGTGAAGCGGAGCGGACCGTTATCCAGTATCTTGTATGTCTTGTAGCAATAAGGCAGATACTGCTGGGTGCCCACCATGAGGCTTGGTGCACCCAATCCCAGGGTAGCGCCCACGCGATAAGGATCCAATCCGTTGCCATGGTCGAGATGGAAGGAGGTGAGGATGTCCGTCTCTCGTGATTCTGCCTGAAGAGCCTTGATTTGCTTGGCAAGAGCAGCTGCCTTTGCTGTATTCTTCTCTACCTTCTCCTGCTTCTGCAAGGCTCTCACCTTGGCATCCATCTTATCGCCCTTGATATTTCCGTTCATATCCTTTACGTATCGCTCGTAAACCACGGTATCAGGAGTGTTCTTCACCCAGATGTCGGTGCCGAAGGAGCGCTCGCCGGTCTTCTGAAGGGCAGGGCCATATACGCGGTAGGCGCATCGGTCGTTCTCCCATGCGATATCGTCTTTTCTTATCTTATAGAGAGCGCCGGTGGCATAAACCTTCTGCTGGTAAGGCTTGCCGATGCTCACGTAGTAAGTGGCAGAACCGTGAGGGCGCACGCTGGCATCGATGAGCAGATAGCCATCGTGGGTAATCTGCGAGCCAATCTGCTGTCCTCGCTTGTTCTTCACTATATAAGCCTCTCCCTTCTTGGGGGTGGCATTGCCCAGCTTCGCCTTCACCTCGCTCATATTGAGAGAGATAAGCTCCGTGCGGGGGGTGGAAGTTGGATTGCTTACCACGATGGTGGCTTGCTGCATGGCTGCGGCTTGCTGTTTCGCTCCCTTTCCGTGAGTGGCTTGCTGTGCATGGCAGTAGTTAGAACCTGCCAATGCCAGGAGCATCATCAGGCTTCTGGCCGTGATGCCCTTCATCATTTTTCCGTGAATCTTTTTCATTTTGATTTGTTTTTTTGTTTAATATTCAAGTTTCGCATGTATACATGCGAAACTTGAGTTTAATACGAATGAATAGTTGAAGCTACTTAAAGCCTTTACTCCTCTATAATGGAAATCTCCATGCTGATATCCTCCTTAGGGCGGTCACCACGCATGGTTTCGCAGTTCTGAATCTTCTCTACTACGTCAAGACCTTCCTCTACCTCACCGAAAACGGTGTATTGGTTGTCGAGGAATGGGGTGCCGCCCACCTCGGTGTAAGCCTTCTGCTGCTCCTCGGTAAACTTAGGGTAACCCTGCTCCTTGCAGCGCTTCTTGGTTTCATCCACCAGCTCATCCTGAAGCTTCATCAAGCCCTCGCGGTCGCGGTTGCGGCGGAAGTTCATGATTTCATCATGGTGCTCCTTGGCAAGCTGGTTGAAGATGTTCTGTTCCATCTGCATGCCCATCTGCTTCTCCATCTGCTTCAGCTCGTTCTGCTTGTATGTCTTTCCCCAGACGATATAGAATTGGCTGCCGCTGCTCTCACGCTCAGGGTTCACCTCATCGCCCAGACGGGCAGCGCTCAAGGCACCGCGCTTGTGGAAGAGCTGTGGATAAACAAACTCGGCAGGGATGGTGTAATCAGGTCCGCCCGTGCCCAGCATCTTGCCCTTTGGAGCGCCCTTGCTGTCAGGGTCGCCGCCCTGGATCATGAAATCCTTGATGACACGGTGGAAGAGTGTGCCATCGAAATATCCCTCCTTTGCCAACTTCAGGAAGTTGTCACGATGCTGAGGAGTCTCGTCGTAGAGGCGCACCTTGATGTCGCCCTCTGAAGTCTTGATCAATACTTTAGCCATATTTCTTTTTTGTTTCTATCTTATTTATAATTCAATAAATCCTCGGAATCTCCTTCGGAATTCGATTCTAACATTTATTTTTCTTTGGAATTTTCCCATTCGTTCCACTCCTTCATAGCCTCCTGCCAGTCGGTTTGCTCACCGCTGGCGATGGCATCCTTCTGCTTCTCTGCCTCATCGCGTGCCTTGTCTCTTGCACGTTTCGCCTTCATGGCTTCGATGGTGGCATCGTCGAGAATCTGGATGGCGCCACGCTTGATGGCATCCTGCAGTTCCTCCTCGCCGAAAGCCTTGCCCGGCTCATTGAAGTCAGAGATGTTGAATTCATAATCCACACGAAGGTCGTGGCGTATCAATTTCTGTTGCAAACGGTTGCCGGCATTCTTCAGACGCAGCAACTTTCCGATTTCCTTGATTTCTCCTGCTGAGTATTTGTTTCTTCCCATTAATTATTTATTAATATTATATTTCTTTCTTTTTCTTTCCTGCGTTTCGGCGTTTCAGCGTTTCACCTATATTTCCGCTTCTACTTCCACGCCTTCTTCTGGTTTACCTCTATCAATCTGTCGAATTCGAAATCCGCCTTGATCTTATCCAGAATTCGCTTCACGATGATGTTCATCACGCCGCCCCTGCTGTAATTAGCCGTACACATAAAGTTGGCACGGCCTTCCCTTACCAGCTGGCACGCCATGGCCTCCTTCTGGGGCGTATCATATACGGCAATGGAATGGCCGCCGTGCTCCTTCACCATCTTCATGCAGGGCACATCGGTTTCTCCATCCCCGAAATAAATCATTCGCGGAAAAGGGATAGGGCGCTTGCTATCGGGAATATACTGGTTCACCCTGCTGTTGTCGCTCACCTGACGGATGCCCTTGTTGATCTTGAAGAGAAACTGCGTCTTCGTGGTATAATCCACGGCTACGGCTGGCCAGTAGGCGATACCATCCTCATTATAGAGAAACGAGCAGGCATAGATGTTCTCGAATTCCTGAGCGATGGGTGTGCCCTCTATCATCTCCTTCAATCCCGAGGAGTTGATGTAGTGCTTGATATCGAGACCGATGCTTGCACCATATTCGTTGATGAACGAGAACCATTGCCTTACGCCACGGAAGAGCTCCACATTCCTGCCGAAGCTCTGGAAGGATTCGCGGGTGAGTGAGATATGATTCTTCTTCGCTTCATCCAGCATCATATACATATAGGTAAGAATGCCGTTGGCATCCTTGCCCACGGCAAGCTTCCGGTTTTTATCCCAGAATTCCTCCTTCGTCTTTCCGGTTGCCTGGATGAATCCGAACTCCTGCATGTTGCCGGGAGATAATGTCCCGTCAAAATCATAAACCAGTGCTACCTGGGGTCTTTTCTTTGCCATATCCCGTTTCCTTTCCTTCTTTTACTAGAACTTGTCTTTTTCTTCTCTTGCTGGAACTTCCGCCCCTTCATAACCTGCAAATATACATATTTTTCTGCGATAAAGCCATAAGCAGATATATAAAAAAACATAAAGACACGAAAAAAGGCGTGTAAAACTCATTTTCAGAGCCTTACACGCCTTTGATCTTTATGCTAATCTAATAACTTCTCTATGATGAGAGAGATTACTTAACCTCCTCGAAATCTGCGTCCTGTACATCCTGAGCGCCATCGTTAGCACCCTGCTGTGCCTGCTGGCCGCCCTGTGCACCCTGAGGACCTGCCTGCTGGCCGCCCTGGTACATCTGCTGAGAAGCTGCCTGCATTACGGTGTTCAAGTTGTTGATAGCTGAATCGATGGCTGCAACATCACCTGCCTTGTGAGCATCCTTCAACTGCTGCAATGCCTGCTCGATGCCTGGCTTCTTGTCTGCAGGAATCTTATCACCGTTATCCTTCAGGAAGTTCTCGGTGGTGAAGATCATGCTGTCTGCCTGGTTCATCTTGTCGATCTTCTCGCGCTCAGCCTTATCTGCAGCAGCGTTCTGCTCTGCCTCAGCCTTCATGCGGTTGATCTCGTCCTCGCTCAAGCCAGATGAAGCCTCGATGCGGATGCTCTGCTCCTTACCGGTAGCCTTATCCTTAGCTGATACGTTCAAGATACCGTTGGCATCGATATCGAAGGTAACCTCAATCTGAGGAACACCACGACGAGCTGGAGCGATACCTGTCAGGTTGAACTGACCGATGCTCTTGTTCTGAGCTGCCATTGGGCGCTCACCCTGCAATACGTGGATGGTAACCTCTGTCTGGTTATCAGCTGCAGTAGAGAACACCTCGCTCTTCTTGCAAGGGATGGTAGAGTTAGCATCGATGAGCTTGGTCATTACACCACCCATGGTCTCGATACCGAGAGTCAATGGAGTAACGTCGAGCAATACGATGTCGCCAACACCCTCTTCCTTGTTCAGGATGGCACCCTGGATAGCTGCACCTACTGCTACTACCTCATCAGGGTTAACACCCTTAGAAGGCTCCTTGCCGAAGTAGTTCTTAACCAAGGTCTGAACGGCTGGGATACGGCTTGAACCACCAACCAGAATAACCTCGTCGATATCTGATGTAGAGAGCTTAGCATCACGAACGGCATTCTGGCAAGGTACAAGACAAGCCTGAATCAGGTTGTGAGCCAACTGCTCGAACTGTGCACGGGTCAAAGTCTTAACCAGGTGCTTTGGCATACCGTCAACGGCTGTGATGTATGGCAAGTTGATTTCGGTAGATGTAGAGCTTGACAACTCAATCTTAGCCTTCTCAGCAGCCTCCTTCAAACGCTGCATAGCCATAGGATCCTTGCGGAGATCTACGCCTTCCTCTGCCTTGAAGCCATCAGCCAACCAGTTGATGATTACCTGGTCGAAGTCATCACCACCCAGGTGAGTATCACCATTGGTAGAAAGTACCTCGAATACGCCGCCACCGAACTCAAGGATAGAGATATCGAATGTACCACCACCCAGGTCGAATACGGCAATCTTCATATCCTTGTTAGCCTTGTCAACACCGTAAGCCAAAGCTGCGGCTGTAGGCTCATTAACGATACGCTGAACGTTCAAACCTGCAATCTGACCAGCCTCCTTAGTTGCCTGACGCTGAGAGTCAGAGAAGTAAGCAGGAACTGTGATTACTGCATCTGTAACCTCCTGTCCGAGATAATCCTCTGCAGTCTTCTTCATCTTCTGGAGAACCATTGCAGAAATCTCCTGTGGAGTATATTTGCGACCCTCGATTTCAACACGTGGATAACCACCCTCGTTTACTACTGTGTAAGGCATTGCCTCAGCTTCCTTCTGGCTCTGAGCGTATGTCTCACCCATGAAACGCTTGATAGAATATACAGTGTTCTTAGGGTTTGTGATGGCCTGACGCTTAGCAGGATCACCTACCTTGCGGTCACCATCCTTAACGAAACCTACTACTGATGGAGTAGTACGCTTACCTTCACTGTTAGCGATTACAACTGGTTCGCTACCTTCGAAAACGGCAACACAACTGTTTGTGGTACCCAAGTCAATTCCAATTACTTTTCCCATGATTATATCTTTTTTTTATTTTTTCGTTATTAATATGTTATTTATCTCATGAATCGCTGCCTTCGGGGAAGTCTGCCGAAGATATGCATCTATCGGGAACCTCCTGAACTCAGCGTTCACGCTTTCTAACTAACAAAGCGTGTGCCAATGGATTTTTTTTCTGGATTTGGCTGTTTGTTTTCTGTGTTTTCCTGATTTCGGCTGACAAGCTGTCAGTCAGGTACTGACAAAATAAAAGGAATCAAGATAAAAGAAGCGATAAAATGTCGCATTTCTCATATCTTGATTCCTATTTCGTTTTTAGGGAACTCTTTCTTCCAGATAATGTCCCTATATATAATAAGGTGTAACCTACCTTATCTGAGTTTTATTTCTGATCCTTGGCAGCGAGTGCTTCACGAACCTTTGCCTCCAGCTCGTCGAGAAGCTCAGGATTATCCTTGAGCAATGCCTTGCAGGCATCTGCACCCTGTCCGAGCTTTGAACCGCCGTAGCTATACCAGCTGCCGCTCTTGTCGATGATGCCGTTGGCTACTGCCAAACCGAATACCTCGCCGGCACGGCTGATGCCTTCGCCGAACATGATATCGAACTCTGCCTTGCGGAAAGGAGGAGCCACCTTGTTCTTCACTACCTTCACGCGAACCAGATTACCTACCACATCCTCGCCGTCCTTGATGGCTGTTGCCTTGCGGATGTCCAGGCGAACTGATGCATAGAACTTCAAGGCGTTACCACCGGTAGTTGTCTCAGGGTTGCCGAACATCACACCGATCTTCTCGCGCAACTGGTTGATGAAGATGCAGGTAGTATTGGTCTTGCTGATGGTAGAGGTGAGCTTGCGGAGTGCCTGGCTCATCAATCGTGCCTGAAGACCTACCACGTTATCACCCATGTCGCCCTCGATTTCCTTCTTAGGGGTCAGGGCAGCTACAGAGTCAACTACCACGATATCTACGGCTGCAGAGCTGATCAGCTGATCGGCAATCTGCAATGCCTGCTCACCATTGTCTGGCTGTGAAATCCACAGGTTATCCACATCCACGCCCAGCTTGGCAGCATAGAAGCGGTCGAAAGCATGCTCGGCATCGATGAAGGCAGCAATACCGCCAGCCTTCTGAGCCTCTGCGATGGCATGGATGGCCAATGTTGTCTTACCAGAAGATTCAGGACCATAGATCTCGATGATACGTCCCCTTGGATAACCGCCTACGCCCAATGCATTGTCGAGAGCGATACTGCCCGTAGGAATTACCTCGATATTCTCGACGTGCTCATCGCCGAGCTTCATGATAGAGCCCTTGCCGAAGTCTTTCTCAATCTTCGCCATGGCTGCCTGGAGGGCTTTCAGTTTTCCCTCGTTGGGGGTCAGTTTGCCCTCTTCTATCTCTTTTGCCATATTCTTTTCATATTTAAAGTTTAATCAATCTCCAAATCGCCATCAAACACCTCGTGCCATGGCAATCCCTGCTTGTTCAGCTGCTCCATGAATGGATCTGGGTCGAACTCCTCAACGTTCCATACGCCTGGTTTCTTCCAGATGCCCTTGAGGAACATCATCGCACCAATCATGGCTGGCACACCAGTGGTGTAGCTTACGCCCTGCATGCCGGTTTCGTTGTAAGCCTCCTGGTGCTTGCAGTTGTTATATACGTAGTAGGTACGCTCCTTGCCATCCTTCTTACCACGGATGCGGCAACCGATGGATGTCTCGCCATCATAGTTTTTGCCGAGATCCTGTGGGTTAGGCAATACTGCCTTGAGGAATTGCAATGGAACAATCTTCACCTTGGCTGTCTTGCCTGAGCCATCTGCCAATGGAGCCTCGTATTCGATTTCGTCGATGCGGCTCATACCGAGGTTCTGAATGCAGTCGAGGTAGGTGAGATACTGCTGACCGAAGGTCATCCAGAAGCGTGCCTCCTTGATGGTAGGGTAGTTCTTCACCAGGCTCTCCAGCTCCTCGTGGTGCATCAGATAGCTCTCGCGAGGGCCGATGTTAGGGTAGGTAAGAGGCTTGTGGATAGACAATGGGTCGGTTTCAATCCATTCGCCATCCTTATACCAGAGTCCCTTCTGGGTAATCTCGCGGATATTGATTTCAGGGTTGAAGTTGGTTGCGAAAGCCTTGTGATGGTTTCCGGCGTTGCAATCCACGATATCGAGCACCTCAATCTCATCGAAGTGATGCTTGGCAGCGTATGCGGTGAAGATGCCGGAAACACCTGGGTCGAAACCGCAGCCGAGGATAGCGCAGAGACCTGCCTGCTCGAACTTTTCCTTATATGCCCACTGCCATGAGTACTCGAAGTGAGCCTCGTCCTTTGGCTCATAGTTAGCGGTATCCATATAGTTGCAACCGCAAGCCAGACAGGCATCCATGATGGTGAGGTCCTGGTAAGGCAAAGCAAGGTTGATGACAAGCTCAGGCTTGTAGCTATTGAAGAGAGCCTTCAACTGCTCAACGTCGTCGGCATCCACCTCAGCCGTCTGAATATCCATCTTGTAGCCCTTGGCGTGGATATCCTTAACCAGCTTATCGCACTTTTCCTTGCGACGGCTAGCAATCATAAACTCGGTGAAAACGTCCTGGTTCTGGACGATCTTGAAGGCAGCCACGGTAGCCACGCCACCAGCGCCAATCATAAGTACTCTACTCATTTATAATCTTGTTTTTTATTATTATGTTTATTATTTTAATGTTTATTTTATCTCCTTTGCCGAGATTCCGAGGGCGTTCATCAGCGAGTACCCCAGAATCTCCTGTCGGAAGTTTCCTCCCTGCATAGGTTGCATGGCGAAGAGCGTGATGCGTTTGTCATCATCCTCCACCTTTCTCAGCATATCTCTCAGCTGGTCGTAGGCATCTCCATCTTCCGAGTTCGGAATCACCATCACCCTTTTCACCTCCTTGGTGTTGCATACGGTGCGTGCCACTTCTACGAGGAATTCATCCTTTCCCACCATCTTTTCCTCGGTAGGATAAGAGGCAAAGATGAATTCTCCCAGCTTATCATCCTTGAAAGCCTGGGCGTTGAGATCCTTCTCATAGTTGGAAGGGCGGAAATTCTTCATCGCCAGAGATTTCTTATCGTGGATAAGCACCACTTGAGTTTCGTGCTCACCCTCTCTGAGACCTCCGTCGAGGGCAATGCACACTGCCCATTGTGCCATATCTGCTGGCTGGATGCGTCGGTTGATCATTCGCTCGAAGTTGACAGTTAGGTCGAAAGCCACTTTGTCGATATAATCGGCATCAGCGATGATTACATTCTCGCTCCATTTTATATTGTTTGTATCTAATGTATTCATTGGTGCAAAAATTAAGCAAACGAGTACAATGAAAGCTTGCTTTCAAATTGTCGAGTGCAGATTATTTTCTGCAAATTTACGAATAAATTTCGTAATTAAGGCATTTTGAAAATATAAAATAATAAAAAAGATAGAATTTTCATCATTTCTTCATCTGATGGAATCCTATCTTCTGTATTTTATGCGATAATCCGGGTTCTTCTTCTTCCTGTTTTCCGGTCTTCTTTCTCGGCAATCCGGGTTCTTCTTCTTTCTGTTTTCTGAAGTATTTTATGCGATAATCTTCGCCAGATAATGTCCGGCGAGCACGGCGACGAGTCCCAGTGCCAGGCTTCCGAAGAGATAGAGCATCATATAGAGGTAATTTTCCTCCTTCATCAATCCTGCCCCCTCGTTCATGAAGGTAGAGAAGGTGGTGAATCCTCCGCAGAACCCCGTGGTGAGCAGCAGTTTGGCAGATGGCGACATCCATCCCCCTTCCCTCCAGTTCAATCCCGAGAGAAACCCGATGATGAGGCATCCCGCCACATTCACCGCCATGGTTCCGAACGGAAAGGCAATCACCGTGCAGGATTGCACCATCTTTGAAATCCAATATCTCATGCCGCCCCCGAAGAAGCTGCCGATGCTTACTATCAATATTTCTTTCATCTCCTTATATAATATAGTAACTTGATGTAATTTAATAACTTGTATGATATAATAATTGGGTGCAAAAGTACGAGTTTTATTTCTACTGGCAAAAATATCTTTGAAAAAAGATAATCCTCAGCTTAATTTTTCCCTCTATTCTTTCTTTTAAGGGATAAAGAAGCAATCAGGAAGCGGGGAAGAAGCAATCAAGTAGCGGGGAAAAGGCAATAATGAAGAAGGGAAGAAGCAGAACTGGACCTTTACCTTCATCGGCACCGATGATCTTGATGTGGAGAACATTGCTCATGGTATGGGCATCGACAACCACCTTCAGTTCTCGGAAGATAAGGCTGGCACCAAGGCGATGTTTGCAAGAGAAAACAGAGCCCGAGAGCGCTACAACAGGTCCCGTGCGATGGATTGCAAGATGGAAGCGGGCAGTTACTTTGAGGAGAAGTAGTGGAAGGATCTCAGTATAAGCAGAGAATTACCTGCAAGCGAGTAATTTATATAAGAATTAAAAAGACTGCATGATTTCACGTGCTGCTTTTTTAGTTTTAGGTCAATCCTCTTTTCTGAAATTCTTCAATTATGCCTAATTCTCTTTTCTTGGATCTTCGCAAGTTGCTGCTCTCTTTTGAAACTGCCTTCTGGCGCAGAGAGTTGATCTGGGCCAACTTCTGCTCCCGCGAGTAAGGATGCAATAACATGGATTCTACCTCCTTTACTGCACCCATACTGTTCTGACGGTGAAAATCGTTTGTATAAGATCTTTTAAGTACTGGATTGTTCTGCATAATCATCTAATTTTGCTAGACCTTCAGATATAAATCCTTCATGGAGTGTGTCGCTGATGGACATCCAAAAATCATGATTTGCAAAGGGACGTTCCTCAACAACTTCTATATCATCTAACTTAAAGCCCATATTTTCAATATTTTAAATCATTTCCTATACTTCATCAATTCCGCTCCACTTCTAAAGATAGGCGCACCATCTTGATACTCCCGATTCCCTATGCGTTCCTCGGAAATGAGTTTATGAATATCAAGTGTACCAAGGGTTACCTCCTCGTCAAACACATAGCAGAAGTAATTGCCTTTCGGCTCAGAAGGATAGCCAGTCTCCGCCATACGCTCCTTCTTGATATAGGCATGATGATGCACATGGAAGACACGATATTTATTCTCATGCTCATGACCATATTCATAAAGAACCACGAAATTGACCACCATCTTGTCAAACTGCGCCTTTGGCAAAGCACCATGACGGTCTTTACCTACACGCAAGTTGTAGATAAGCGTGCCCTTGTCATTGTTGCCCAAAATCCAATTCAGGTGAGCCTCATCATGATAACAACCTATCACTATCATCTTGTCCTGATACTTTTCGAGATAATGCATGGTCAAGAAATCTGATGGAGATGCCATCATCCCTGTAGCCAAAGAAGTCACCTTAGGCAACAACTTCTTTGGATTATCACCGATATTACATTCCACCACATAGAAGGCATCTTTGAGCTGCGAGAGAATGGCTGCATTTTCGCCAGCAAACTGCTCATCCCTGTCAAGAGCCAATGAGTAATACTTCTGCGCCTCGCCCTTATCGTCATAAGGAGTGAACACCTTCCCCAGCAACTGTTGGAAATGGTCTTGGATATAGTTCACCGCACTCACATTCTCCTTGGCTGTCATGGCATAAAACGAGAACTGCTCGGTCAGCATCTCTTGTATCTGCTGCCTGAACATTGCTCTCACCTTATCTTTCCATGCCTTTTTCTCCCCTTGTTCATTGCGACCATAAAGTGCCACAACAAACAGAAAGTTGACATCATAGTGAGCTATAAGGAAAGTATCCCTGTCAAAGAGGCGATTGGTAAACTGCATCGACATGAATTGCTTCTTGTCATTATCTGTCAGGTGGATGTTGTCCTCCATCTTGAGATTCTTTTGCTCCGCCGAAATAAAGAAGTTAGGGATGACATTATAGCCTTCCGTCACATCATCTCTGAGCTTTGGATGCTTCTCTTGCTCTTCCGCCCTGCTCTCGTCATTAAACAAGTCGAGATTCCACTGTATCACATTTCTGGCGTATGTAAACTGCTTATACACAGATTCCTTACCTATCGGATGCTTGCGCTTGTAATACTTGGAGTCACCTATATAATATATCTCCTTTTCATCCTCATTGTTGGTCAAGTTCTTATATGGATACAGATGATCCACACGCTTGCCATCACCTTGATCCTTCAAGTCCTTTGGTAAATTCTTGGAGCCTACCAATTCGTCTATGATAGCTTCAAACACGATGTTGAAGTTCTTCACCAACAAGTATTCCTTGTCATCCGTCTGCACATTGATGTTCTTGCTATGCTCAAAGAAGGCATTGCACAATTCCCATAGATACAAAGCCTTGTCAGAAAAGTACTTGTACTTAATCTGCATCATGCGCACTTTTCCCATACCATCGATATAGCTATTGAATTTTTCGCTTGTTATCAGCGGAAAGTTCACGTTGATTTGCACAGGAAAGCCATACTTATCATGAAGGTAACGCAGGATAGAGAAGTAGATGACAAGAAGCTCCTCGTCAAAGTTTATCTGACGTTTCTTGTTGATAGGGTTCAAATAGGTAGGCGTATTGCCCTGCATCACTGCCATTGACTTGTTGATGGTCCGGTTCCAGTTGATTTTATTGAAACCAGAGTGGATATTTCGCAAAACAAAGAAAAAGAAGTTTTGGTTCTCCCTGTTGAATTTCAGTAGAGCCAGCAAGATGTCGAGGAAGGTATTGCATTGATGCAGTTTGCCATGCCCCATTTCCTGGGCATGTTGCTGCTTCACGATAGTGGCATCTTGTGCATTGTCTCGATATACGCAGATGGCACGATATATCCATACGGAGAGTTCATAGATAAAGTCATGCTCCTCTTGGGTCAGCAAGTCTTGTTTCTCCAAGTCGATGATGTCCTCAGGCTTGCAATGACCGAACACAAGTTCTTCGCCATTCACATCTTCCATCAAGACCTTTGGCAAAATAAAGACGCAATCTTTCAGCGTAGGATTATAGTAATACCCCACGTAGCTTACGCTCACCTTTCCGTCCATATCCCTAAGGTTCATGATGCCGTCCAGCGTTTTCCCCAGTACCTCCACGGGATATTGATGCTCTTCTATGATAATGTGCATAAATCTTATTCTTGTGCTTCTTCTGCCTCAAATGGCTTCACCTTCACGTTTTCAAGGAATTTCTTCACCTTGCTCTCATCCACGCTTCCATCCATGTGATAATATTCGTGGAATTGTATTGACTTGCCGTCCTCTCCCTCAAATATTTTTCGGTCGAAGCCGTAGTCTTTGAATACATCGTTATAAATAAAGAAGATGACTTTGCTCACGAATTTCTCCGCACTGATAACATCTTCCTCCTCCACAGTATCGTCCGATTTCTTGTCGGCATGACAGAAGAAGAAACCAAACTTCTTGTCCTCAGAATGGGTAACCTTAAAGATTTGCTCGTTCATGTTATCCAAGAAAGAAGTCCAAGAGTACTTTTGACCTTCCACTTCTATAGCCCACTTCTTTACTTTCGTATTGATAGGTACATACTTCCAATCCCAACGGCGTTTGAAAGCAGAGTCGATAGGGAACAAACTTTGGTCGCTGGTATTCATGGTTGCCCAGATATAGAGGTTGCGTGGGAGAACGAGCACCTTTCCCTTGCTGATTTTCTCTACGATAACATCTTTGTCCTTGCTCTTTTGGAACAAGTTCTCGATATAAGTTTTCTGCCAACCAGCAAGTTGCAAGCCAACCTTTCCAAAACTTGGATTCTCTGGAGTATCTTCATCCAGCAAGCTCTTGGCGATGTCTTCATCAGCCTCTATCGGATATTCTGAAAAGCCATTCTTTCGATCCAACAGTTGGAACAAGTCGCCAAAGATTTGTGCACAGTTACCACGGTTGATTTCTTCTATGACGAGGAATTGGCTATCAACATGAGATGCATCTTCCGCCTTTTGGAACTTTTTCCAAGCCTTCACATACGCCTTCAGGAAAGCCTGCTTAACAAACTTATAGGTAATCTGGTTCTTTGACAATTCCTGCCCACCAACCTTCACTGGCACTCCTGCCTCATCATACAATTTCTCCATTGCAACAGTAGGCTTATATGCACCCACAAACGAAGCATAGTCGCTATCAGGATGGAACGTAGTTCTAATCGTATCAGGATATTGGTCTGAAACAGCTTTTACAGCATGAGACTTTCCGGTGCCAGGGGCACCGTAGAAGATTTGCTGAGACGAGAGGTTTAAAATAAATTTACTATCTGTTTCTTCAAGACCGTCTTCCTTATTATCATACGTTGGGACATTCGCATTAGTTACACGAACATCAAAGATTCCATCATCTTCCTTGATTATATGTAAGTCAGAATAACCTCCTGCAAAATAGTTTCTAATTGTAAATTTTGTCTTGCACAGAACACCCTTACAATCTGTATATAGAACATCTTTCAATAGACCATTGAAATAAAATCTCTTGTCTATTTTTCCATTCTTTTGTGGCACATCCTTACGAGCTGTCCACACTTGCGTAAAAGTATTTACGGACTTACCATCCTCCGTAAACAAAGCTTCTATTATAGCCAATTGATTAAGAACAAACTCTTTTGAAAACTTGACCAACTCATGCGTTGCTGATTGGTCAAATTTTCTTGGCAAGATAGATGCAATAAACAAAATTGCCTTAGTTAGATTTTCTTTATCATATCTAACGGTAATTTGGTCTCCGCTATCTTTAAACAGAGAATAATGCTCATTATCCAAGAATAAATCTGTATTCTTGGCATCGCCAGCATTTGGTTGACGATAACTGGCATTTGTATCGTTTATATGCTTTATAATTTCTTCCATACTTTATAATCTTATAGTTTCCTGTATGTTTCCGAAGCAATCAGTTGGAGATACAGCTACATTCAACCCTAATAATCGTGTTTTGCTTTGGATAATCGCCTCATTAAACATCTGCACATTCTTGTTAAGTTGCTCCATATACGGCATACATCGTGTACAAATCTTCAGATTTGCATTTGCTTCAGTAATGTCGAAAACACGATATACGGAATAATCAAACTCTGATTTTTGCTGATTTACAAAACCAACCTCTTGATTACTAAATACAATATTTTGTGAGAAATCAAACATTGTTGACTTCACATCTATATACTGCTTTTCGTTCAGTATAAAATCGTATGGTAATCCCGTTTCTCGACTTTTATTCATCCATTCAAATGATTCTATTTGATGCAAGTTCTTCTGTTGTTCAAGGTATTTGTTTACAAATTCCTCACCTCTCTTGCCAACTAAAGCCATGTTTCTCTTTGCCTTTTCCAAATCAAAAGGCTTATACTTCTTGCTTTGAACTCCTGTTTGTGAGATAATTTCTATCTCTTTCTGAATATTGACACTTGACAGGTTTATCTTGTTTACCATTATGTTTTTTAGACTGGCATACGCCTTGTCTTCATCTGTGATGATGTGAGTTTTTGAACCTACCAAGTCCTTTATAACACTGAAATCATTTGACTTACTATTGATAAGCCAAAACACCAAGTCTTTATTCTCAAGTCCAGCCCAAACAAGATACCAATCAGCACTGGCATCTGTCAAAGCAAATTCTCGAATCTTGGAAGCGACAGAATCCTCATCCTTTTTCCCAATTCTTATTTTAGGGCTTCTGTAAGTTCCATCTGGATTTTCAATTCTATCAAAATAGCAATCCAACATTTGACAATAGTCGCCATAGACAAGCATTGCTGTTGTAACAACACTATCACCCAAGAACTGAAGTACATCATTATAAAGTCCAATGTGCGTTTGATTACTCGTACCACTTGTACCCAAATCTGCGCTGCTTAATTTCTTTAAGCCAATACGCTTTTCAATATCGAAAAAGAAGAATAACATTTTATTCATAAATTATATTGTTTGTTATTAAGAAGTAAAGAGTAGCATAAATAGTATTTACGCTAACAGCATTACCTGCTTGTTTGTAAAGAGAACCATCAGCAACTCCAGCATTACGACCATTCTGTGCAAATACGGCAGGAAAGCCTTGTAACATAAATGCTTCTTCTGGCGTTAGTTTACGGATTGGAAGTTGCGCCAATTCTTCTTTTGTCATAGTTTTTGCTGGATTTACCGCACCATGAGATTCGATGAAATCCTGGCTATAGTAATTATCTTGACAAGCCCTGTGCATCTTGTGCATCGTGGCAGTCAATGGTCTGGCTATGCTCATGTTTATATCCGAGCGAGATTTAAAATTTGCAGATCCATCAGCCAAAATTGTTGGCTTTATTCTCTCAGACAAGAAATACTTTGGGGCAACTTCTTGCAAAAGCAAATCATTTACCGTTGCATAATTGCTCGTACTCAACCCTGCGTAAACCGCTTCAAATGCATCTGCCACATTTTCGCAAGTAAATATTTCCTTAAAGTTCTCTGGCACTGGCTCTGTCGTTGCAAATATTAAAAGCCTATTGCGAGTTTGTGGAAGATGAAACTTAGCTGTATTGAAAATATCAGTAAACACGCTATATCCCAAAGCCTCCAATTCTGCCTTGATTCTCAAAAACGTTCTGCCCTTGTCATGATTTCTAAGATTCTTAACATTTTCGAGCAATACGTATCGTGGTCTTCGTTCTCTAAGAATGTCTAATATACGGAAAAACATCTGACCTCTATCTTCATTAAAGCCTGCTTGTTTTCCCATCATACTAAATGTCTGACATGGAAAACCACCTGTTAACAAATCGAAGCCAGGAAGACTTGTTATGTTGCCCACATTACTGGTAAACTCAACTATATCTCCCAACGCCACTTCTCCATCAGCTTCAGGATGAAAGTTGGCACAATACGTCTTTACGGCTTTGGCATCTATTTCAGAATAACCAATGCAGTGAAAATTCATTATATGGTCTTGGGTCAGAAGATCCATTGCCCTTCTGAAGCCACCTATACCAGCAAATAATTCAAGATGTCTCATTTCATAAATTTCATGATGCCATCGCCAATGGCTTTGGCAAGTTTTACAGGAACAGCATTTCCGACTTGTGCGTACCACATATTTTGGGCACCTGTTATCACATAATCGTCAGGGAACGTCTGAATACGCGCAGCCTCACGAGGACTTAATCCTCTAGCATCCCATGGATGAATGTACATATTGCAGTCAAACTTCATGTGTGAAGTAATCGTTTTGCAAATTTGAGTTTCATCCAACTTGAAATACTTATCTTTAAATATGTCATTTCTTCTCTTGTATGGCATTATGTCTGCAATTGACTCATGCAAGGAGTTCGCACCTTGCGGCAAACGACGGTATATTTCTATATCACGTTCGTTATTGTACCGATTCTTGTGATTGTAGAGTTTTGTTATTTCTCTGTCTCCATTGATAAACTTATAAAAATCGTTATGGATATATGTAAAATCACATTCAGTAAACCCAGACTCTGCAGATTCTATACCTTTAGAACCCTTTTCCTTTTTTGCAATTAGATGTGGTAAGCCTTCCAAGGCATCTTTTAACACAAATGGTTTGCGCTTATGCTTGTAAATTTCTTCAAAAATCAAATGAGGTGATACTCCTACACGATTTCCAATCATTATAAAACGCTCCCTATTTTGTGGCACACCATAGTCTTGTGCTTTGAATAGAGCATAATCAAACTGATATTCTTCACCAAGATATTCCTTGAAATTCTGTTTGATTTCCTCTATCTTGTTCATCATACCTTTCACATTCTCCATTACAAAGAATTTTGGGCGCACATTTTTAAGAAATACCAGATACTGCTTATACAAAGAGTTTCTTGGATCATCTAATATCCTTTGGCGATTTGCTATGGAAAAACCTTGGCATGGTGGTCCTCCACAAACTAACGTAATGTCCGATAGTATTTCTTTGTAATCATCTAAATGCAAGTTTAGTTCTGCTATATCTCCAACAAAATAATGTTCATCACTCAAATCATGATTGAACTTATATGTATTGCAGAATTGCTCCACGATTTCATTAACAAACCATGGGGAAAAACCAGCTTGCTGGAGTCCTAAACTAAGACCTCCGCAACCAGCAAACAAATCTACAAATTTATACATCATTTTCATCACCCTCAAAATAATCGGAGTCTATACGTTTGACTACAAAAGTTCGTTTTGTACTGACACCTATGTTATATTCTATCATATAGCGTGCAAGTTCCTCGCCGTCAATAAGCACAATCTTCTTGCTTGCCTTTTCTTCTGCATACTTGCGCGCTTCACTACTAAATCTACTTGTTGTTATAAAAACACCTTTATTTGCTTTCTTTTCATCAAGTGCTCCTGCAAAAGCATGAAGGTCAGGTTTCCCGATAGTATTCCCGATAGCATAGCGTTTAGCTTGAATATAAATCTTATCTAATCCAAGTTTATCTTCTTTGATTATACCATCTATTCCATCGTCATGAGAAAATTTCGTAACCATTCCCGCATCATCCAATGAGCCACCATAGCCCATAGCAAGCATGAGGTCAACTACAATTTGCTCAAACCGCTTTGGAGATTGTTCAAGAACTTTTTGCAACAAATCTGCTGCAAGATCCTTTACTATTATCTGATAAGCATGTTCTAATTGTTCCGTTGGTGTTTGTTCGGAAGAAATGGAATTTGCCTCTGTTTCAATTGTTTTATCTTTTTTAGAAGATGAATTCGCATATGAAGCAAACTCTGGATATGCCATTAAATCATCTTGTCTTAAAGAATTATGCGATTTTAAATATTCCCTTCCTCTTTCAGTTATCTTATAAAATCCACGTTTAGGTATTGTTATGAATAAAGCACGACGAAGCCATTGACGAGTCCAACCGATTCTATCATCGACTTGGTTCGTCAATCCACTTTTTGTTTTCAGCGCACAATCCTCTTTCGTCAGATTAAAGTAACTGATTAAATGAGTTTTTACATCATTCTTACTCACCTCGTCACCATTCTTCAACTCAAGAAGAAAAGGATATAGAAAATTTTCAAATTTTGGTAATGCCATTCTTTCTTGCCTTTTTATTAGTCGATATCATCCCTCAGAAGTTCTGTTATCTCAACTCCCAAGAGTTTTGCCGTTTTCATCAGACTCTTCAAGTCTGGTTGACTGGAGTTGGTACACCATTTGGAAATGGTAGTTTTGTCCTTACCCAATTGCTCTGCCAGCCATTTATTGGTCCGTTGTTTATCAACAAGAACCACTTTTATGCGATTCAATTGCTTGTTTGCCATACTACATACGTTTTATAAGGTACAAAGATAAACATTTTCTTGCAAAACGCAATGATTCTACACTATCTTTTATTATTAATTAGAATTTTAATGAAACAAATTCATCAAAAAGAAACAAAAAACATCCTCACAGCTAAGAATATCGCAATTATGAGGATGTTATTAATCAGTTTAGCTCAAGGGTAACTACGTCTGCTATCCCTTAGCTTGGACATTCACACTTGTCATTTTTGCAGCAAAGTCTTTCGCCTTAATGCTGATAGTTGGCAAGAAATCGGCTAAAGGACGCTTTTCGGGGATGCCCATAAGCCTTTTCTACAAAGATGTGTTGAGTCGGAACAAGGCTTGGCCGCCCTTGGAACGAATGACCGCAAAACTCTTGTCGTTGATGCCACGCTCATACAGGATGCCAGACAGTTTGCGTTCTGTCTTCTGCAATTTTGTTCGTGCCTCGACACGCTCAACTTCCAAGATACGCTTCTCTATAAGTTCAGCCCTACGTGTCTGCACCGCAAAGTAGGTCTGAGCAAATGCAATTTGTGGTTTGCGTGGGTTGCCATTTTGTGCTACAAGATAGCAAGCATAGCGTGTAAGCATGATGTCATCTGCTTGACGCTCAGCACCAGAGCCGAGTTCGGCCATTTTGCTGACGTCAGCAAAATGGTCGGTAATTTCTGTGTCGTGATGTAAGCGGCTCCGCGTTTATACCTTGCATAATTCAAAAAAAGCAGTAACAGCTGATTAAATAAATGCTGCTACTGCTTTTTCCATCGGTCAGGAAGTAAGTCTCTATATTTCTCCAGTGGGGTATTCGGTTGCCATTCAATGGTCTTTTCTATGACATCGCTAATGTATTCAAACAGATTGATGCCATTCAACTTGCATGATATAGCTATAGAATATAGGATAGCTCCCCGTCTTGCTCCTTCGTGCGAGCCAAAGAACATAGAGTTTCTTCTTGATAGTGATATGTACCTCTGGATTCTCTCAATGTAGTTGTTATCGAGAGCCGTAT
>OJKE01000206.1_pt1 | contig 42090 bp, 23 predicted proteins | sample 1596501 | NCBI WGS metagenome assembly OJKE01 (sample SAMEA4350125, study PRJEB24818) | metagenome | biome: human; feature: gut; material: faeces | place: Denmark | collected 2013-09
ACCTCTGGGCTGTAAGTGCGCCTGAACTGGGACTTGTCTTCTTCGTATATGAGGATGGTTCACGCTCTGAGCAGGTCATACTTAACGTATTCTCAGATTATAAAGGTACCATACAGAGTGATGCATACATTCCTTATCGAAAGCTGGAGTCGGATGCTTATCCGGACATCATGAGAATCGCCTGTCTGCAACATGTCAAGAGAGATTTCATCGACTGCGGCAAGGAGGACAAGGATGCTCAGGAAGTCGTAGATATTATCAACAGGTTTTATCAAGAAGACAAAAAACATAAGGTTGGGGTAAATGGATGGACCGTTGAAGACCATCTTGCCTATCGGCAGTCATACGCACCAGACATTTTACAGGATTTATTGGAGAAACTGGAGGAAATATCTTCCAGGAAGGATTTGCTGCCCAAGTCTACCTTGGCGCAGGCGGTCGGTTATGCCCTTAATGAATATAATGCCATTTGTGACATCTTCAAAAGAGGTGATACGGCTCTCGATAACAACTACATTGAGAGAATCCAGAGGTACATATCACTATCAAGAAGAAACTCTATGTTCTTTGGCTCGCACGAAGGAGCAAGACGGGGAGCTATCCTATATTCTATAGCTATTTCATGCAAGTTGAATGGCATCAATCTGTTTGAATACATTAGCGATGTCATAGAAAAGACCATTGAATGGCAACCGAATACCACACTGGAGAAATATAGAGACTTACTTCCTGACCGATGGAAAAAGCAGTAACAGCATTTGTTTAATCAGCTGTTACTGCTTTTTTTGAATTATGCAAGGTATAAACGCGGAGCCGCTTACCTAACGCTCGTAAAGACTCAAGCCAACGCACGAAAAGTCAAAGAATATTGCCCAAAAACAAACCCTATATTTGGGCACTCGTTGCCCACGCTATGGGCAATAGCTGCCCAGCACACGGTCTGCCGATGCCCACTTGGTGGGCTACGGATGCCCGTGTAACGGGCACAAGCAGACCAACCGGAGGGCATAGAGAGACCAACTGATGAACTAAAAAAGTAGACACATCACCATGACTTATCCTGATTATATTGACACAACCATAGAACATCTACGCACAGCAAAAAACAGCAAAAACACAGCAAAAAATACCGATAGTGGTGCCAAAAGTGCCCCAAAAAGCAACTTTTGGCACCACTATCGGCACTTTTTCCCAATTTTCCATCGTTTTTTCATGATTTAGCATTATCTTTGCATAAGATAAGCTGCACTCGGCAATCTGAAAGCAAGCTTTCATTGCGCTCGTTTGCATTATCTTTGCAGAAAATCAAAATTAAAGAAGATATGCAGCAAAATATCATTGGAAGAAAAAGGGAAATTGAGCTGATAGAGAATTGCATCAATTCCAACAAGCCCGAATTCATCGCCATCTATGGCAGAAGACGAATCGGCAAAACATATCTCGTCAAACAACTCTTGGGCGAGAAGTTTAGCTTCTATATGACGGGGGTGTACCAATGCTCCAAGAACGAGATGCTCGCTTACTTCAGCGAGCAGTTGGCATTGTATTCCGGAAAGAAACAGGCAAGACCTAAAACCTGGTTCGAGGCATTCTCTCAACTGCGTGCCTACCTCTCTACCCTATTGGAAGAAAGAGAGCAAATCATCATCTTCATTGACGAACTGCCATGGCTGGATACACCGAAGTCTAATTTTATCCGTGCCTTAGATTTGTTTTGGAATGGATGGGCTTCAGACCAGCCTAATATCAAGTTCATCGTCTGCGGTTCTGCTACTACCTGGATGACCAATAAACTTCTGGGCGACAAAGGCGGCTTGCATAATCGGGTAACCAGAAAGATTTACCTCGCCCCCTTTGATCTTAACGAGACTGAACTTTTCTTACAATCAAAAGGTATCATATGGACCCGCCACCAGATAGCAGAATGCTACATGATTATGGGAGGTACGCCGTTTTACCTCAACATGATAGACAAGCAATATAGCTTGCCTCAAAATATTGACATGCTTTTTTTCGCAGAAGGCGCAGAACTATCCAATGAATACGAGTTCCTGTTCCGTTCACTCTTCAAGGATTCAATACTTTACCGAAGAATTGTGGAACTTCTTGCCAAGAAAAAGATGGGTATGACGAGAGAAGATGTGATGAAGGCGTTACATCTCACATCGGGCGGAAAACTGACAGAAGCATTTAATGATCTCATCAGCTGCGACTTCATCAGAAAATACAACTCATTCGGAAACAAGTCGAATGGTGCCATGTATCAGTTAACCGATCTCTACACCTTGTTCTATTTACATTATATCAGAGGTAAAGAGGAGACTGACGAACATCTTTGGAGCAATATGATAGACTCACCATCCCATCGTGCCTGGAGCGGCTATGCCTTTGAACAGCTTTGCCTTCACCATATCTCACAGATTAAGAAAAAACTAGGCATTCTGGGAGTACAGACGAATGTATATTCCTGGCTGCAGAAAGCCAACAAGGAAAAAGGAATTGAAGGTGCACAGATTGACCTTATATTAGACCGCAGAGACCAGATTATCAATCTCTGCGAGATGAAGTATTCTCTCAAGGCATACGACATCACCCCTGCTTATCTGCAAAAACTGCTGGACAGAAGAGAAATCTTCCGCCAAGCGTCAAATACCAGCAAGGCACTGCATCTAACTTTCGTTACAGCTGCAGGATTAAAGAAGAATGCCCAGGAAGGCATGATTCAGAGCGAAGTGGGATTGGACGATTTATTCGGAGAAAAGGTTTGAAACAGAATCAATAACTAACTTGCGCCTCGCACAGATAGTTTTATGAGACTTCCATGATACATCTATGAGACTTCTCGGCTCAAAATCCGAGAAGTCTCATTTTTATTATTATCTTATATATCAAGTATTTAAAGCCTATTTTTCAAGCAAAAATGAGACTTTGATACTTTTTTCGAGAAAAAAACTTTTTCACGTAGGCAAACGATGCCTATAAATTTTTCACGTAAGCAATCGATGCCTATAAACATGAAGCTTATTCGATAATGATACCGCCATTAGGCTGAATCACAACCTTTGCCTTACCATTCTTTCCAACCTTCAAGGTCTTCTTGACAGAAGTGAAGAACTTATCGCCCTTCTTCTTTGGCTGGTCGGTGATATAAGTAACGGTCTTACCCGCAAACATCGGCAAATCCAAGGTCAGGGCAAGAGGCTTGTCTGTAGCATTCAGACCGCCCACGAACCATCTGCCGGCTGTAAGTGCTGCACCGGAACCATTCTCTACGCTCGACTTGCGAGCCACCACCGCATACTTGGTAGGATAACCGGCAATAAACTTGGTATCCTCCCATGCAGTTGGTACATTCTTGAGCCAATCCAACTCCCACTGTGGTACATCCTGCAAATTATTAGGATAGAGACAGATGCAGTTTACGCTGCTCTGATTGGTGATGGCTGTAGCCATCTCAAACACATCGCTGGTATAACGCTGGTGACGGCTCTTGTTGTCCTTGGAGAAATACTTGTTCATCATCACACCACCCCAGTCGAAGCTGGCTACGGCATTTCTTGAGAACGGATGCATCGTCATCTCGAAGGCCTCTTTCTTGGCATGATAATCCGTGAAATATACATTCTCTGAAGCCAGGGCAGCCTCGCTCGATACATAGTTAGGATACATACGCTCCCAGCCACGTGGCATGGTGCAGCCATGGAAGATGACCTCCAAGCCATAATCGTTGGCATCGCTGAGGATATCCTCGTAAAGCTTCATCGTCTCCTGCTTGTCGCCACCAAAGAAATCCACCTTGATACCTACCACGCCAATCTTCTTCATCCAAGCCATCTCCTTCTTGCGGGCGATGGAATTGTTCATAATCTGACGAGGAGTCTGAGGAGCATCGTTCTCGAAACCATTCGAATTGTACCAGAGCATCAGGCTTACCTTCTTGCTCTTGGCATACTTGCTCAACTCTTCGATGCGCTTTCTGCCAATCTGCTTGTCCCACCAGTTATCTACCAGTACCGCCTCATAGCCCTGAGCAGCAGCCACATCCACCATCTTCACCTGGTCATCATAGTTGATGGAACCGTCCTGCCAGATGAGCCAGCTCCAGGTATAGCGTGATGGCTTGTAAACCTGGGATGCCTCATACAAAGGCTCCACCACATCGTAAGGGATTGTGGTCTCTACGACAGGAGCCAACGATGAACCTACGGTGATGGTACGCCAAGGAGTCTCGCCCGGCAATGGGATACCGGCATATTCAGAACCGATGCCATTGTTCTCACCCTTCTGAGGGAAGGCGATGGTATAGCCCTTGCCCGGCTCGTAATCAGAAAGACGACTGCCTGGATAAGCGCTCGACACACCGGTTTCGCTGACCAATACCCATCCGTCGCTGCCCACCTTGAAGAGACATGGGAAGGTATAGCCCACACCGAACTGTGACTTCACGTTCATCGGAGCATCGGGAGTATATTCCTCCTCGTAAGATGGCTTGGTGCGCTCCCAACCGGTCATCGGAGTAATCTGAGGACAGAGGAAGGTAGTGGTCTTCTCCGGGAAATTGAATCCGCTCACCTCATTATATATAATCACCGACTTGGGATTATCCTTCTTAGGACGGATCATCTCATACTTGTAGGCGATGTCGTTGTTGCTTACATGAAGATGGAGAGTCATGGAATCCTTCTTACTGTTGAGGAAACCGATGGTAGCATCCACCACATCCTTCTTGATATCACTCTTCTTGATGCGGGTCATCTTGTAAGAAAGCGGCTTCACTTCCCCACCCTTCAGGATGCCCATGGTGAGTTCCTTTGAGAAATCACCGTAATTGGCAACCAGTCCGAGCGCCGAAGTTCCCAGCATCTGCTTGCCATTATAATCTACCGTGTAGGAAGCCTTGCCTCCCTCACAAGCAACATTCACCACCAATTTACCGTCTGGCGACTTCACTATATAGCTGTTAGCCTGCATACCCAAAGCAGCAAGCAACAAAATACCAGCGATACTCATTTTTTGCTTCATATTATTTTCTTTCTTAGGTTTGATTTATTTTAATGCTTACAAATACTCCCTTATTGGTATGCACAGACAATGTAAAAGGACAATAGAAGGCAAATCACCACCACAAATCCCAAACATCATTTACCATTCTCCATATGTTGGCATTGGCTTTTGTCCCTTTCTCTGTAACTGTAGGTTCATAGCAATCCCAACTATTCCAACCCATAGGTGGGGTCTGTGCCCACTCTCGGAAGCTTTGCTTCTCCTAGGCACAGACGCTATTAACCAAAACCATGAACAAACTAACAAAAGTTATGACAGTTTTCTTTATAAAAAAACATGTTTACTTGTTATATCCAGGATTCTGAACGAAATTTGGATTCTTGTCGATCTCTGCCTTCGTGATAGGCAACCAGTACATCTTGTCATCCCACTTACGGTCACCACCCACATCACTTCTCAACTTATCCACCTCGTATGTCTTCTTTCCATCAGGATATTTCTTGATGGTGATGGCATGAACGGTAGAACCGAAGTATTTAGGAGCTTCCTTCCAACGACGAACGTCAAAGTAGCGATGCTCCTCAAAAGCGAATTCTATGCGACGCTCGTTCTTGATAGCCTCCAGCAGATCTGTACCTGTAGCTGTGACAGCAGGCATTCCTGCACGTTCTCTTACAGGCTTCAATGCTTCTCTCGCCCCCTCTTCATCACCTATATTATAAAGTGCTTCAGCCTTATTGAGATATAACTCTGCCATACGGAGGTGGATCCAGTTGCGTGCACAGAAGTTCCATGAGTTCAAAGCATAGCCCTCGTCCATGAACTTCTTCATATTGTAGCCCGTTGGGGAAGCATTCCAACTGTCATTACCAAACTTTGTATCTTTTCCACCACCGGTGATATTGCCATTGCTGTCAACATCGAAATAGGTTTCCACATTTCTGGTCATCCACTTGGCTCCATCATATAAGATGGTGGCATAGAATCTAGGATCACGGTTGGCATATGGATTTGCCTTTTCTTCCGGATTGTTCCAGTCGAACTTGCTGGCAACACCATCCTTTACCACTTCATAGGCATCAACCAGCTCCTGAAGAGGACAGTTGCCACCCCATCCACCATATCCGTTAGGATTGTTATACTGGTCACAGCTGGAAATACTCTCACCGCCAGCACTGTTGGTACCCATGCGGGCAAATAAGGTTTCCTTGTTGGCTGCAGTGTTGTCCATGAATATCATCTGATAATTCTTGGAAGGATCACCATCCAGATTGTAAAGTTCATATCCAGCAGCCTGTGCAGCATCCAGTGCTTCTGTTGCAGCCTTGGCAGCCTTTTGCCATCTGTCTGGTTCTGGGGTAGTATAGCCTACCTCTGGTATCTTGACATCCTCATTCATAAGAGGACTTGCTGCATAAAGCAGGATACGGGACTTGAGGGCCAAAGCAGCAACGCTGGTTGCTCGTCCATAGTCATCCCCACTCCAGTTAGCCGGCAATTCCTTGGCTGCCTGATCCAATTCGCCAACCAGAAAATCAATGCATTCCTTATAAGTGTTACGCTTCTGATCTACGATTTCTTCTCTGTCATTGATGGAAAAGCTCTTGGTAATGATAGGCATGGCACCCCATCTGGCAATAAGATCCCAATACTCAAAGGCACGGATGAAACGTACCTGTCCCACCAACTTCGTTTTTTCCGCCTCGTCAGTGAAAGCTACATTGTCCACACGCTCGAAGAAGATGTTGCAATTGGAAATATTAGTCCATTTGGTACTCCAAGAACGGTTGTCCCATCCCCACCAGGCGCCATTCATTCTACCCAGGTCTGTAGGACTTAGACGGGCAAAATTATGGGTTTCACAACCGCGCAACCAGGTAAGCTCCGTTTCATCCACAATAGAACTTTGCATGGATTCTGCACCATTTACTCCCACCTGATTATATCTTGAATTGACGAATGCCTTCAAGAGAGCCGGATCCGACCAGAGGTCATTATCAGAGATTTCAGTCAAAGGCTTTTTGTCCAGGATATCAGCACATGAAGCCAACATCGTGGTAGCCATCAATCCTATAGTAAGGTACTTAATATATAGTTTCATAATTCTTCTAATTAAAATGTGACGTTAATTCCGAAATTGTACACTTTAGACTGTGGAGTGTTCCATGCAGCCCATCCCTGACTGTTCTCCTGTGTCTCAGGGTCGATATTCTTGATACCAGTAAAGGTAAGAAGGTTATAACCCGTCAAGCAGAGGCGGACACCTGATATTGGAGTGCCCTTGAACCAGCTCTTAGGACAGTTGTATGCCAATTCAATGCTCTTCAAGCGCAGATATGATGCATTGTTGAGCCAGAAAGAGTTACGATAGTTACCACCACCAGTAACCGTTGCATCACGGTTATAGGTACGAGGATATTTGGCATTTGGATTGTCTTCCGTCCAGCGGTTATCATAGAAATCCTTGGTGAAGTTACCGATGATACCAGCCTCCATGAAGGTATATTGCCATACACGGGCTGCACCCTGCCACAGCATATTCAGACTCCAGTTCTTGTAGGTGGTACCAAGGTTGATGCCATACATGATTTCTGGTACAGCAGGCTTGTCCATTCTAACCTTGTCATCACCATCAATCTTCTTATCACCATTCACATCTCTGAACTTGACATCACCCACACGTGCATCAGAAAGATGAGGATAGGAATCAAGATCGTCCTGGGTGCGGAAAATACCGATAGACTCATACATCAGATAGTTGCTTCCCTGCGTACCGATGGTCTTGCCTGTACGGCGCTGCCATTCCAAGGTTTCTGCAGGCTCGTCGATATAATCTATCGTACCATGGCTGTAGCTGAAGTTACCACTCAGATGAAGTCCCCAGTCCTTGTTGAGCTGACGATTGTAACCAAGGGTAAACTCTGTACCGATGCTCTTGCACCTACCGATGTTCTCATCAGGAAGCGAAAGACCGGCATACTCTGGAATAGCAGCATTTCTGGCAGTCAGGATATTGCTGCGCTTGGTAACGAAGAAGTCTCCCTCAAAGTTGAAATAATCGAGGAATTTAGACTCGATACCCACGTTCCAGGTATCAGCCACCTCCCATGTAATGTTAGGGTTAGCCGTACGGTTGAGACGCAAACCTGTATTTGCTTTTCCGCCATTGGCACCAAACACACCAGGATTGCTGAATGTATAGGCAGTTACATACTGGAATGCAGAAACCTTGTCATTACCCATCTGGCCCCATGAAGCACGCAATTTGAAGTAGTCCATCCACTTGACGTGTTCTTTCCAGAACTTCTCCTCTGAAATGCGCCAACCCATGGATACACCAGGGAAGAAACCGAAGCGGTTACCCTTAGGGAAATTCTCTGAACCATCATAACGCCAGTTGAACTGGAAGAGATACTTGCCAGCATAGTCGTAATCTACACGACCAAAGTAGTTGAGACGGGCTGTTTCGGATGCAGTACCGTCATTTGTAGCAGAATTGGAATCACCGGCAAAAAGCTCATCAATGGAAGTAGAAACAAAGTCCTGGCGACGACCAGAGAGATAGTCATAGCGGCTCTTGTATTGCTCCCACGCAACAAACGCACTTACATTGTGAACCAAATTGAATGTACGCTTGTAATTGATTCGGGCATTCATGGTGATACCCAAGGTCTGATGCATATTCTCCGACAAGACATTCTGACCCTGCTGTACAGGAACATAGTCATTGTTCTCATACGAATAGAGATAGAACTTCTTCTGGTAATTCTTATAGAATACATCAGAACGGTCCACATAGAATCCTGCATCGGCAGAGAGTCCCTTTGCCAACCAAGGCATCTCCAGATGCATGGTGAGGTCAGCGTTCAGATAAGAGCGGCGATCGCGCTGGTATCCCATCGTATCATCCATACCGGTGGCAGGTGCGAAATTATCCTGTTTGGAAGATACAGTACCATAGTTGGATCCAGGATACCAGACATTCACCATCGGATTGTATTTGATAAGATAACGCCAGATATCTTCTGAACCGGTAACAGGAGAGTTGCGGTCTTCCTGACGGAAGGCTACGTTCACGCTGAACTTCAAGAGATCAGAAGGAGTAATGTCAATGTTTGATCTCAAGTTATACTGGTTATAGTTGCTGGCACTATTCTTGTAATAGTTATCCTGATACTGATAACCAAGCGAAACATAATATGATACGGTCTTGCCGCCGCCACTGGCAGAAACATTGTGCTGGGTTTGAACTGCAGGCTTGAGCATCAGGTCAAAAGCATCAATATTAGGATAGTTCAAGGGATCACTTCCATCCTTGAACTTCTGAATTTCTTCAGGAGAATACTTACCTGGAGTGATTTCGTTCAGCAACTCTGCATACTGCCAGGAGTTACACATCTCAGGTAATATAGTTGGTGAACTGACACCCACATTACCGGTATATTGAACCTTGAGATCTCCCTTTGAACCACGCTTGGTAGTTACCAGAATGACACCATTGGCTGCTCGGGAACCATAGATGGCTGCCGATGCATCCTTCAAGATGGTGATACTCTCAATATCATTAGGATCCAAACGTCCCAAAGAACCGGCGCGGTCAGCCACGCCATCCACAACCAGCAATGGAGATGCATTACCGATTGTACTGGCACCACGAATCAGAAGACCAGCGTCATCATATCCAGGCTCACCACTACGGTTGTAAGAGATAAGACCAGGGAGACGGCCGGCCAATGTATTGGTAATATTAGGAGTAGGAACAGCAGCCAGATCATCACCCTTGGTAGATGCCATGGAACCAGTTACAGAAACTTTCTTCTGCGTACCGTAACCCACCACAACAATCTCCTCCAGAGACTTATTGTCTTCCTTCATGATTACGCTGAGCGATGATGAGTTGCCAGTCTTGATGAGTTTTGTACTGTAACCTACATAAGAAACTTCCAACTCATCACCTGGAGATACCTCCAGCGAGAAATTTCCATCCAAATCAGAGATGGTTCCATTGCTCTCATGTCCCTTTACTCTAACGGTAGCACCGATGATAGGTTCGCCGTTTCCGTCCTTGATGACACCTTTTACACGTCGCTGGTTTCCCACCTGCTGAGCACCTTGATGCTTGACAGAAGCCTTTGAAATAATGACATTTTTTCCTTTCAAGGTATAGGTTACACCTTGACCTCTAAGGACTTGTCCAATAGCTTCTGCACAATTGGATGCATTGACAGAAACACGTTTACTGGTGTTTAGGTCTTTTGCTTCATAAACAAAAGAATAGCCGCAAGTCTGCTGCAACTTGTTAAGTGCCTGCTTTACCGTGACGTTCTGCAAATTCACGCTCTGAGCCGAAATGCTCATGTTCAAGCACAAGGCAGCAGCAGTTAGAAAGATTTGTTTTTTATCCATAACAAATTTCGTTTAAGTTGTTAATGTTGTTGCTAAATTTGGCTTATAGACGATGTATTTTGCAAAAGGGGTAGTGAAAAAGCACTTTTTTTCTAAAAAAACTTTTTTTCTTCAATTTTCTACTGAATAATGATGGTCTTACCACTTATTTTATAGGTGAACTTTCCTGTTGCAGCAAGCGCCTCCATGATATCATACACATTTTGACTGTTTCTGTAAAAAACACCATAAAAATGGAGTGAGTTCTGCTTAGATGGAGATATCTTGAATTTGATAGAATAGCATCTTTCCAATACAGCTGCTATGTCCTTGAGAGACTCGCCATTAAAGGCTATGACACCTTTGGTCCACTGACTTTTGTTAACCAAAGTCTTTGTATCCTGCAATGTCATGGTACCGGTTTTCTTGTCAAGCACCACATGCTGGTTCGGAAGCAAGGTGATTTCCTGCTTCGATGCAACGCTTGTCATGTTCACCTTGCCTTCATCAAGAGCTACAAGAGCCTGTTCCTCCTGTGGGTAATCACAGAAGTTGAACTTTGTACCCAACACCTTGACGATGATGTTGGCAGAGTTGACGATAAATGGCTTGGTACTATCCTTCTTGACCTCAAAATATCCTTCACCTTCTATATTGACGATACGGCTATCCACTCCATATCCTTGCGAATATGAAATACTGGAACCTCCATTAAGCTTCACAATGGAGCCGTCCGGCAAGTTAACACTGGTACTGGAGCCATTAGGAGTGGCAACAACGATATCAGCAAAGGTGCTCTGCAGATTCTTCTGTCCCTGCTGATAAGACAGATAGGTGGCACCAAACAATATAAGGAGAGAGGCTGCTATACCGCCAATCCACCTATATATATGGTAGAAACGAGGATTCTCTTCCTTCTGATCCTCATCTGTTTCATCTGAGCCTTCTGAAATCTTATGCAAGAAACGCTGGTAGGCAGCCTTGTAGTCGTAGCTGTCCAACTCTTCCTGGGTAGTACTGGCTGCCCAGATTTCCTTCAGTTCATCAAATGTTTTTTTAGCTTCCTCAGACTGACGGATTTCGTCTTCAAGAAGAAGGATACCATCCGAATCGAGATCCCCGGTAAAATATCTTATAGCTAATTCTTCAAATTGTATTTTGTTCATATTCTTGATACGTTTTGCTTATTGACGATGTTCTGGTAAAGAAGTGTAGTGAAAAAAATATCTTTTTCAGTTCATTAACAAAAATAAGGATAAAGCTATCAGATAGTGCTCCAGTTTCTCTCGCAATATCTTGAGCGCATTCTTGAGATGATACTTTACTGTATTGACAGAAATGCCTAATTCTTCTGCAATTTCCTTGTTTTTCTTGTTTTCCATCCTGCTTTTTAAGAACACCTGCCTGCATTCGGCGGGAAGAGCTTCAATAGCCTGGATTACTTTTTCCTCCAGCTCTTTGGAGAGAAGAGTTCCATAAGGAGAATCACCGGCAGTTTGGCTATCCATATAATAGCCAGCTTTATCCGACAAGCTAGATATGGGCTTTTCATTTTGGTTCCTCTTGAGCTTAAGCGTGTCAAGACACTTGTTCCTTACTGCCGTTACTAAATAGCTTCTGATGGATTTGGTGATATTCAAACTTTCACGACTTTCCCATATGTGATAGATAACATCTTCAACAACAGATTCTGCAGAAAATCTATCATGGAGATAGAAATTGGCAAAATGACACAATATGGCATAATGATTCCTGTAAAGGATGCCATATGCACTCTCATTACCAGCTTTCAGTTGTTCATAAAGAATTTGTTCTTCTGAAATCATTACATTTTATTAAATTTGCACACCCAACTTCCACAGCACTTATCCATAATCCATAGACCCCAAGTTACAAAAAGCGGCTCAGGATTTTCCATTTCAGAACTTTCACTCACCTTAGTGCTGCAGTTAGAAAACAAGCTAAATTCTGAATGTCAGCTGCAAAAGTACTAATAAAATCCGGAATTTACACTCATTTTGAAGAATTATTTTCAATATTATGACGATAGCTCTGTATCGGCACCACACGTAGCGTTGTAATTTGTCAGCTTGTATTGCATTTTTTCTTTCCTAAAAGTGTTATAAGCCCAACAATATCAGGCTGTTTTTCATACACCTATTTGAGAATGCCCCATAGAATGGCTAACATAACCATAGAACATCTACGCACAGCCTTAAAACTGCATAAATACAGTGATAATTGCCGATAGTGGTGCCAAAAGTGCCTAAAAAAGCAACTTTTGGCACCACTATCGGCATTTTGTTCCATGAGTCGGATAAATTTCTTCTTTAAACATTCTTAAAATTATCGGCAAAAGGTAGCATTTCTTGTTTCTTATTTGTATTTTTGCAAAGAAATTACGAATTTAAGCACGAAAGATATGATTTTACAGTTTAAAGTTAAAAACTTCCTTTCCATAAGAGAAGAACAAACACTGGATTTCACGGCATCTGCCGACAAAACGTATGACGACTATGCTGTAGTAAAGATAAAAGGTGTACGCATCTCCAAATTGGGTGTTGTTTACGGACCCAATGCATCAGGCAAGAGTAACATACTCAAAGCACTGGCCTGGTTCATCTTCTATTTAGTGGCAAGCCGTTCTAAAAAACCTGGTACTGGTACAGGGCTGACACCTTTTATGATGGATGAGGATAGCCGCAACCAAAATTCATCATTCGAGTTGATATTCTATATCGGTGATGTACGATACGAATATTCCGTGACATTGAACAGCCAAAAGATATACAAGGAAGAATTCTACTTCTATCCCAATAGCCGTCGTGCGCTATTTTACGAGCGCACATGGAATGAAGACAAGAGTAATTCGTCCGTTGCGTTCGGCCCATTACTGAAGCTATCGGCAATGCAAAAGTTGTTCATAGAATCCAACTGCATTTCAAATGCGACAGTACTTGCTACATACAGGAACTCGAATGTGGAAAAAAATGTGGAACTTGACAGGGTTTTAAGTTACTTTGAAAGTGAGTTTTTTCCATTGCTTGACAAGAGTGACAACCTTAGCCAATTGGCCAACGATGTGATGCGACTTGATGCAGACAGCAAGAAGTTTATCTGCGAGATGCTTGAAAAGGCAGACTTCAACATTTCTGATATCTACATCAAGGAAGAGAAAGGCGAGGTTTCTGATGAGGCTATGGAAAAATTCAGGAAAATAGCCAAAATATTGCGTATTCCGGAACCACAGGATAAGAGCATAGCAACGGAAGAACTGTTCTTTACCCACAAAACACCTTTCTATACAGGAAGTCTTTCTAACATAGTGGAATCGGAAGGCACTAACCGAATGTATGGTCTGTCGGCATTACTCTTTACGATGATAAGAAACAATCAGACATTGTTATGTGACGAGTTGGAAAACTCGCTGCATTATGATCTGTTCACCCATATCATCAAGACCTTCCTGGTAAACTCCGACCGGGCTCAGTTAATATTTTCCACCCATAGTCTCATGCTTCTTGACGAGGATTTCATCCGCAGGGACATGGTGTATTTTGCCAACAAGAACGAATCGGGCGCAACGGAAATTTACCGCGCCAAGGATTTCGGACTTCATAAGGAAGTATCCATCCTCAACGCTTACAGAGCTGGAAAATTGGGGGCAAAACCACAGCTGGGCAGCATTTTCATTGATGAATAAAAAAGGAGTACAGATATGGAACAACACAGACCGCTTGAATATACCGTAAAAATCTATTGTGAAGGTTTTACGGAATGGTATTACTTTGAATGGTTGCGTACCAATAACCGTTTCAAGTTTTCAATGGAACCGGATATTCCGAAGAATAGCCGAAGCTCGTATAAGCAGAATTTAAAACTCATCGATAAGGAGCTTCGCAAGAACCCTCAGGAACGTGCCGATGCGATATTTCTCGTCATTGATACCGACACTTTGGTTAAGAATAAAGCGCAATATGCCATTTACCAAGAGGCTAAGGAGAAATACAAGAAGCAAGGAGTGATTTTCATTGAGAGTCACCCTTGCATTGAAATTTGGTTTCTCTATCATCTCATAGATAAGTTTGCAAGAACTAACTTTGAGACATACGAGGCATTGCGCCCTGCCATTGAGAGCGTCTTGCCGAAATACGAAAAAACGGCTCGATATTACCAGAAGAACAGTACTTTTCGTGAGAGCATCCTGAAAGATCAAATCAGACGAGAAAAGGCGATAGACTTCTCCATTAAGGCCTGCAAATATGACCCTATAGAGAACGAGATTGCCAACTACACAGAAGTTTTCAAGGCTATCCATTTCTTCCGCCTATTACAGAAGTTTGCAGAAATTCGCCTGCTCTTGTCAGAAAAACTACGCACCAATATTGCCATTCAACCAAATATTGACAATCACAAAGCATTGACTATCATGCTAAATGGGAATATAATATGCACATTGAAATACACTGGTACAAAACTCAAGTGTATCTTCACTGATGGAAAAACTTTTGATGTTGCAGACACCAAGCTATTGAATATTGCAGATTCTGTAATCAGTCATATGTCCAAACTTGTGCATCGTACAGATAGTTTTATGAGACTTCCATGATACATCTATGAGACTTCTCGGCTCAAAATCCGAGAAGTCTCATTTTCACGTAGGCAATCGAAGCCTTAAAACATGAAGTTTATTCGATAATGATACCGCCATTAGGCTGAATCACAACCTTTGCCTTACCATCCTTGCCAACCTTCAAAGCCTTCTTGACAGAAGTGAAGAACTTCTCGCCCTTCTTCTTTGGCTGGTCGGTGATATAAGTAACGGTCTTATCCGCAAACATCGGCAAATCCAGGGTCAGAGCAAGAGGCTTGTCTGTAGCATTCAAGCCGCCCACAAACCATCTGCCGGCTGTAAGCGCTGCACCAGAACCATTCTCTACGCTCGACTTGCGAGCCACCACCGCATACTTGGTAGGATAACCGGCGATATACTTGGTATCCTCCCAGGCGGTAGGAACATTCTTGAGCCAATCCAACTCCCACTGTGGTACATCCTGCAAGTTGTTAGGATAGAGACAGATGCAGTTCACGCTGCTTTGGTTGGTAATGGCTGTAGCCATCTCAAACACATCGCTGGTATAACGTTGATGACGGCTCTTGTTATCCTTGGAGAGATACTTGTTCATCATCACACCACCCCAGTCGAAACTGGCTACGACATTTCTTGAGAACGGATGCATCGTCATCTCGAAGGCCTCTTTCTTGGCATGATAATCCGTGAAATATACATTCTCTGAAGCCAGGGCAGCCTCACTCGAAACATAGTTAGGATACATACGCTCCCAGCCACGTGGCATGGTGCAACCATGGAAGATGACCTCCAAGCCATAATCGTTGGCATCGCTGAGGATATCCTCATAGAGCTTCATCGTCTCCTGCTTGTCGCCACCGAAGAAATCCACCTTGATGCCTACCACGCCAATCTTCTTCATCCAAGCCATCTCCTTCTTGCGGGCGATGGAATTGTTCATAATCTGGCGAGGAGTCTGAGGAGCATCATTCTCGAAACCGTTGGAATTGTACCAGAGCATCAGGCTTACCTTCTTGCTCTGTGCATACTTACTCAACTCTTCGATGCGCTTTCTGCCAATCTGCTTGTCCCACCAGTTATCCACCAAGATGGCCTCGTAACCCTGAGCAGCAGCCACATCCACCATCTTCACCTGGTCATCATAGTTGATGGAACCGTCCTGCCAGATGAGCCAGCTCCAGGTATAGCGTGATGGCTTGTAAGCCAGGGATGCCTCATACAATGGTTCCACCACATCATAAGGGATAGTGGTCTCTACGATAGGAGCCAACGATGAACCTACGGTGATGGTACGCCAAGGAGTCTCGCCTGGCAATGGGATACCGGCATATTCAGAACCGATGCCATTGTTCTCACCCTTCTGAGGGAAGGCGATGGTATAGCCCTTGCCCGGCTCGTAATCAGAAAGACGACTGCCTGGATAAGCGCTCGACACACCGGTTTCGCTGACCAATACCCATCCGTCGCTGCCCACCTTGAAGAGACATGGGAAGGTATAGCCCACACCGAACTGTGACTTCACGTTCATCGGAGCATCGGGAGTATATTCCTCCTCATAAGATGGCTTGGTGCGCTCCCAACCGGTCATCGGAGTAATCTGAGGACAGAGGAAGGTAGTGGTCTTCTCCGGAAAATTGAATCCGCTCACCTCGTTATATATAATCACCGACTTGGGATTATCCTTCTTAGGACGGATCATCTCATACTTGTAGGCGATGTCGTTGTTGCTTACATGAAGATGGAGGGTCATGGAATCCTTCTTACTGTTGAGGAAACCGATGGTAGCATCCACCACATCCTTCCTGATGTCACTCTTCTTGATGCGGGTCATCTTGTAAGAAAGCGGCTTCACTTCCCCACCCTTCAGGATGCCCATGGTGAGATCCTTTGAGAAATCACCATAATTGGCAACCAGACCGAGCGCCGAAGTTCCCAGCATCTGCTTGCCATTGTAATCTACCGTGTAGGAAGCCTTGCCTCCCTCACAAGCAACATTCACTACCAATTTACCGTCTGGCGACTTCACTGTATAATTGTTAGCCTGCATACCCAAAGCTGCAAGCAACAAAATACCAGCGATACTCATTTTTTGCTTCATATTATTTTCTTCTTAGGTTTGATTTATTTTAATGTCTGCAAAGATAAGCAAAATCTTGAAGAAAGAGGAGAAATAATCATTTAAAAATAGATATTTTCCGCTAATTTAAAGGGATTTAATGCCAAAAAGCCCCGACATCACGTCGAGGCTTTTGAGTTTTTGAATGTTTCAGCAGTTTGTGTTTTTATGTAGTTATGATTTGTATCTTTGAAAATCAGTTTTCTTTTCTGGTTGCAAAAGTACGCAAAAAACTGAAATGAATCAAAATTCAACGCATCTTTTTGCCGAAAAAAGACGTAAACGTTTTCAGATTTCAGCGCCTGAGTTTTCAGGTTTCAGCATTCAGACATGCCGATTTCTGCGTTCGCAAATACCGATTTCCGCCCCGTAGCCTTGCGGTCCATTTCATAAAAAAAACATAATTTTCACCTTATATATATAATAAGAGCATTTTTTTTATTATCTTTGCACCTATAATAATACGTACGTAAAGAATGAAAGAATTTGTAATATCAGAAGTCAAGGCGGAAACCGCTGTGCTGGTGGGTCTTATTACCAAGACACAGGACGAAGCCAAGACCAAGGAATATCTTGACGAGTTGGAATTTCTTGCAGATACCGCAGGTGCCGTCACCGTGAAGCGATTCACGCAGAAAGTGGTGTCGCCTAACCAGACCACCTACGTGGGTAAGGGTAAGCTGGAGGAAATCAAGCAATACATCAAAGACGAGGAAGAGGAAGACAGAGAAGTAGGTATGGTGATCTTCGATGATGAACTCTCTGCCAAGCAAATCCGAAATATCGAGCAGGAATTGCAGGTGAAGATTCTCGACCGTACTTCGCTCATCCTCGACATCTTCGCCATGCGTGCCCAGACTGCTGCTGCCAAGACGCAGGTAGAGCTGGCACAATACCGATACATGCTGCCAAGACTGCAGCGACTCTGGACTCACCTGGAGCGCCAGGGCGGTGGTTCTGGTTCCGGTGGCGGAAAGGGATCGGTAGGTCTGCGCGGACCGGGTGAGACCCAGCTCGAGATGGACCGCCGTATCATCCTCGGCAGAATGAGCCTGCTCAAGGAGCGACTCGCAGAAATAGACAAGCAGAAGACTACCCAGCGCAAGAACCGCGGAAGAATGATCCGCGTGGCTCTCGTGGGCTATACCAACGTGGGAAAATCCACCATCATGAACCTGCTCAGCAAGAGCGAGGTGTTTGCAGAGAACAAACTCTTTGCTACCCTCGATACCACCGTGAGAAAGGTAGTGGTAGATAACCTGCCATTCCTCCTTGCCGACACCGTAGGATTCATCCGCAAGCTGCCTACCGACCTGGTGGACTCCTTCAAGAGCACCTTGGATGAGACCCGTGAGGCAGATCTCCTGCTGCACGTGGTAGATATCTCCCACCCAGACTTCGAGGAGCAGATCCAGGTAGTGGAAAAGACCCTGGAGGAAATAGGATGCTCCGACAAGCCTTCGATGATCATCTTCAACAAGATAGACAACTACTCCTGGGTGGAGAAGGAGGAAGACGACCTCACTCCGATGGAGAAGGAGAACATCCCGCTGGAAGATCTCAAGAAAACCTGGATGGCAAAGCTCAACGACGACTGTCTCTTCATCTCGGCAAAGAACAAGGAGAACATCGACGAGTTCCGAGAGGTGCTATATAAAAAGGTAAGAGAACTACACGTACAGAAGTATCCATACAACGACTTCCTGTACCAGGATTACGAATAATTCCCTAAAAACATATCAACAATGAATGACTACAGATCTCTGACCTCCGAGGAAATCGAGGTACTCAAGAGCAACGACTGCTGGGCTGAAGACTGGACTTCAATCAATGTTTCAGAAGACTTCAAGCCCAACTACATGCATCGCGTGATGCTCTATGGCGAGGTAAACATCGGTGCCTTCAACAAGAATGTGGAGGTGAGCCAAGGCTTCGTAAAGCATTCCGGCATCAACAATGCCACCCTGAGAAACGTAACCATCGGAGACGACTGTCTCATCGAGAACGTGGGCAACTTCATCAATAACTACACCATTGGTGATGACTGCTACATCTCCAACATCTCTACGATGGAAACCACCGAGGGCGCTACCTTCGGCGAGGGGAACCTTGTGAGCGTGCTCAACGAGGTGGGCGAAGGAAACGTGATTCTCTTCTCCGACCTCAACAGCCAGCTGGCTGCCTTCATGGTGAAGCATTTCTCCGACAAGGAACTGAAGGAGAACATCCGACAGCTCATCAAGACCGACATCGAAAACAAGGCGCCGGAAAGAGGACAGATTGGCAGCAACGTGAAGATTGTGAACACCAAGGAGATTACCAACTGCGTGATCAACGACCTCTGCGAGGTAAACGGTGCTTCACGACTCAGCGACTGTACACTGCTCGGTTCGGTTCACGGCAACGTATATGTCGGCACGGGAGTCATCATCGAGAACTCCATCATCGCCGAGGGTTCCAGTGTCATCAACAGCGTGAAGATACAGGACTGCTTCGTGGGCGAAGCCTGCCAGCTGAGCAACGGTTTCACAGCCTCAGCCTCCGTATTCTTTGCCAACAGCTATATGAGCAACGGTGAGGCGTGCGCCGCCTTCTGTGGACCATTCACAGCATCGCATCACAAGAGCAGTCTGCTTATCGGCGGAATGTTCTCATTCTATAATGCCGGTTCAGCCACCAACTTCAGCAACCATGCCTACAAGATGGGTCCTATGCACTGGGGCATCCTGGAGCGTGGTTCGAAGACAGCCAGCGGTGCCTATCTGCTGATGCCAGCCACTCTGGGGTCGTTCTCAGTATGCTTCGGCAAGCTGATGCACCACCCTAACACCCGCAACCTGCCATTCGCCTATCTGATAGCCGATGGCGACAAGATGTTCCTCATCCCAGGCAGAAACATCACCACCGTGGGCTTGTACCGCGACATCAAGAAGTGGCCGAAGCGAGATCTCCGTGCTCCTGAAAACCGCAAGAGCATCGTGAACTTCGACTGGCTCTCTCCTTTCTCCGTGGGCGAAATTCTGAAGGGCAAGAAGATCCTGGAGAGTCTTCGCGAGGTAACGGGCGACAATGTTTCGCAGTATCTCTATCACGAGTACATCATCCCTGCCACATCGCTCCACAAGGGCATCAAATACTACGACATCGCCCTGAGAATCTATATGGGTGCCGTGCTGAAGCGAGTGCTGAAACGGGATCCTGCCATCACCCCTCCATCTACCCAGACAGGCGTGGGCGACTGGGATGACCTCTCAGGACTTCTCCTGCCGGTAAGCGAGGAAGACCGCATCATCGCCGACCTGAAGGATGGCACCATAGAAACCATCCAGGAGCTCATCAGCCGCTTCGAGGAGATTGATGCCAACTATCGCGAATACCAGTGGGCATGGACCTACAAGATGATCTGCGACTACTACCACATCTCCGAGATTACCCTGGAGGATGCCAACCGCATCCACGAGGACTACATCAAGGCACGCCGTTCCTGGATTGCGGAAATCAAGAAGGATGCCGAGAAGGAGTATGCCATGGGCGATGTGGAGGAAGAGGTTTACAGGAACTTCGTCAACAGTCTGGACCAGGAAGTGGATTACGAGAATTAATTCATAATGAAGAATTAACAATTTATAATTAGAAATGAAGATTAAGCATGTTTTGCTGGCAGCTGTCCTGATGGGCAGCATCAGCGCCACAGCTAAGGATTATCATTACACCACCGTACCAGGTGATGCCATGAAAGCCCGCATCTACACCCTCGACAACGGTCTGACGGTGTACATGTCAGTCAACAAGGAAAAGCCTCGTCTGCAGGCTAATATCGCCGTCAAGACAGGTTCCAGAAACGACCCTGCCGAGACAACCGGTCTTGCCCACTATCTGGAGCACCTGATGTTCAAGGGAACCCAGAAGTTCGGCACCACCGACCACGCCAAGGAGAAGCCTTATCTCGACGAAATCACTCGCCGATATGAGAGCTACCGCAAGCTGACCGACCCTGCGCAGCGCAAGCAGGCTTACCACGAAATCGATTCGGTTTCGCAGCTGGCTGCCAAATACAACATCCCGAACGAGTACGACAAGCTGATGGCGAGCATCGGAAGCCAGGGCACCAACGCCTATACTTCCAACGACGTGACCTGCTATGTGGAGAACATCCCGAACAACGAGATTGAGAACTGGGCAAAGGTACAGAGCGACCGATTCCAAAACATGGTGATCCGCGGTTTCCATACCGAGCTGGAGGCTGTATACGAGGAGAAGAACATCTCTATGGCTAGCGACAACGACAAGGAGTTTGCTGCCCTCTGGAAGCTTCTCACCCCTACCCATCCTTACGGTACCCAGACCACCATCGGTGAGCAGGAACATCTCAAGAACCCTAGCATCATCAACATCCAGAACTACTTCCACCGCTACTATGTACCTAACAATGTGGCTATCTGCCTGGCAGGTGATTTTGATCCAGACCAGACCATTGCCATCATCGACAAGTACTTCGGTTCATGGAAGAAGAGCGACAACCTCACCCGTCCTGAGTTCAGCCTGCAGCCGGATATTACTGCCGTCAAGGATACTGCCGTAGTGGGCAAGGAGGCTGAGAACGTGATGCTCGCCTGGAAATTCAAGGGTGCCAACGACAAGGAGAGCGATATCCTCGATGTCATCGAGGACATGCTTTCCAACGGTAAGGCTGGACTAATGGAGGTTGACCTGGAGCAGCAGATGAAGCTGGCTTCTGCCGGAGCCTTCGTCTACGGTCTGCACGACTATTCTGCCTTCATCCTTGCCGGTAATCCTAACAAGGGTCAGAAGCTGGAAGAGGTACGCAGCCTCATGCTCCAGGAGATGGCGAAGCTGCGCCGTGGAGAGTTCGACAACGACCTTCTGCCTTCTGTCATCGCCAACAAGAAGCTGAACTTCTACAGAGGTCTCGACAGCAACGACAACCGTGCCAGCATCATGGCAGACGCCTTCATCAACGACGAGAAATGGGAAGACGTAGCCGGCAAGCTGGAGCGTCAGAGCAAGCTGACCAAGCAGGACATCGTGGATTTCGCCAACAAATACCTGCGCGACGACAACTTCGTATGCGTCTACAAGCGCATGGGCGAGGATACAACCTTGAAGAAGATTGAGAAACCAGCCATCACTCCTATTCCGGCAAACCGCGAGTATGAGAGTGCTTTCGTCAAAGAAGTCAAGAACGCCCAGGTGCCTGAAATCCAGCCTGTATTCCTCGATTTCAAGAAGGATCTTACCGTAGGCAAGACCAGCAGAAAACTGCCTCTCGTATACAAGCAGAACACCCAGGACGACCTCTTCAACCTCGTATTCCGCTACGAGTTCGGCGATGAGGATGATATCCGCTACAGCTATGCAGCCCAGTATCTCGACTATATCGGAACCGACAAGAAGAGCGTTTCTGCCATCAAGCAGGCTTTCTACAAGCTGGCTTGCAACTTCAGCATCGCCCAGAGTTCCAAGACCCTGCAGATCAGCCTCAACGGTCTGAACGAGAACCTTCCTGCAGCTCTCCGGCTGACGGAGGAAATCCTGCACCATGCCAAGACAGACAAGACCTCATGGAACCAGTTCATCGACCTCATCGAGAAGCAACAGCAGGATGCCAAGACCAACCAGATGTCAAACTTCAGCTACCTCTGGGACTACAGCACCTACGGTGCCTATAACCCAACCCGCAACGCCATCAAGACCGCTGACCTGCGCAAGATGGATCCTCAGGAGCTCGTCAATCTTCTGGGTGGACTGAACAACATCGAGCATACCGTGGCTTACTACGGTCCTTACAGCGAGAAGCAGCTCAACGCCCTGCTCGCCAAGGAGCACAAGACAGCCAAGAAGCTTGCTGCCGTTCCTGAGGGCAAGGAGTACAAGATGGAAGAAATCAAGCAAAACGAGATTTATATCGCTCCTTACGATGCCAAGAACATCTATCTGCGTTCTTACCAGAACACCGGAAAGAAGAGCGATGTGAAGGACGGTGCCCTGATTTCTCTCTTCAATGAGTATTATGGTGGCGGCATGAATACCATCGTCTTCCAGGAACTTCGTGAGACCCGCGGTCTGGCTTACAATGCCGGTGCTGCCTACTACACTCCAGTTCGCAAGGACGAGAAGGATTACTTCATGCGTCACATCATCACCCAGAATGACAAGATGATGGACTGCATCCACGTCTTCGATGAGATTACCGACAATCTCCCTCAAAACGAGGCTTCCTTCAATCTTGCCAAGCAGAACCTGATGAAGTCTATCCAGAGCCGTCGCGTTACCAAGGCTGGCGTCATCAACGCATACTTCAATGCCAAGCTGATGGGCATCGACTATGATGTAACCAAGCTCTATTACGAGCAGCTCCCTTCACTCACCCTGCAGGACATCACGAACTTCGAGAAGCAGAATATCGTAGGCAAGCCATACCGCATGGTGATTCTCGGTGATGAGAAGAATCTCGATATGAAGAGCCTGGAGAAGATTGCGCCAATCAAGCGATTGAGCCAGGAAGAAATCTTCGGCTATTAAATAGGAAAAAGAATATATTGAATATTTCAACAGTTTAAAATAACAAAAAAACATTATGGCAAAAACTCCAGATTTTAAGTATGCTCCAATGTTCCAGATTGGAGAGGACAAGACAGAGTATCGCCTTATCTCTAAGGAAGGCGTAAGCACAGCAGAGTTCGAGGGTAAGACTATCCTCAAGGTTTCCAAGGAAGCTCTTACTTTGCTGGCACAGCAGGGTTTCCACGACGTAGAGTTCATGCTCCGTCGTGAGCACAACCTCCAGGTGGCTAAGATCCTCAGCGACCCAGAGGCTTCAGAGAACGACAAGTACGTAGCACTCCAGTTCCTCCGCAATGCAGAGACTGCCGTTAAGGGCATTCTCCCATTCTGCCAGGATACAGGTACAGCTATCATCCACGGTGAGAAGGGTCAGCGCGTATGGACTGACTTCGAGGACGAAGAGGCTTTGAGCCTGGGTGTTTACAACACCTACACACAGGACAACCTCCGCTATTCTCAGAACGCTCCTCTCAATATGTATGATGAGGTGAACACCCGTTGCAACCTTCCTGCTCAGATTGATATCGAGGCTACAGAGGGCGACGAGTATCGCTTCGTAATGGTTGCCAAGGGTGGTGGCTCTGCCAACAAGACCTACTTCTACCCTATGACCAAGGCTACTATCCAGAATGAGGGCACACTCCTCCCATTCCTCGTAGAGAAGATGAAGAGCCTGGGTACAGCTGCATGTCCTCCTTACCACATCGCCTTCGTTATCGGTGGTACTTCTGCCGAGAAGAACCTCCTTACCGTGAAGTTGGCTTCTATCAAGTACTACGACGAGTTGCCTACAACAGGTGATGAGACGGGTCGTGCTTTCCGTGACATCGACTTGGAGAACAAGCTCCTCGAAGAGGCTCACAAGATTGGTCTGGGTGCACAGTTCGGCGGTAAGTATCTCGCTCACGATATCCGTGTCATCCGTCTGCCTCGCCATGGTGCAAGCTGCCCTATCGGTATGGGTGTAAGCTGCTCTGCCGACCGTAACATCAAGGCTAAGATCAACAAGGACGGTATCTGGTTGGAGAAGATGGATGAGAACCCAACAGAGTTGATTCCAGAGGAGCTCCGCAACCCAGGTGAGGGTACCAAGGGTATCGAGATCGACCTCGACAAGGGTATCGATGCTGTACGTGCCGAGTTGAGCAAGTATCCAGTAAGCACCCGTGTTAATTTGAAGGGTACCATCATCGTGGCTCGTGACATCGCTCACGCCAAGCTCAAGGCTCGCGTGGATGCTGGTGAGGAGATGCCAGAGTACTTCAAGAACCACCCTATCCTCTATGCAGGACCAGCCAAGACTCCAGAAGGTTATCCATGTGGCTCTATGGGACCTACCACAGCCAACCGTATGGACCCATACGTAGATGAGTTCCAGGATCACGGCGCTAGCTTGGTAATGATTGCCAAGGGTAACCGTGGTGATGTTGTTACAGAGGCCTGCAAGAAGCATGGAGGTTTCTACCTCGGTACTATCGGTGGTGTAGCTGCCGTTCTCTCTCAGAGCTCTATCAAGAGCATCGAGTGCGTAGAGTATCCAGAGCTCGGTATGGAGGCTATCTGGAAGATTACCGTAGAGGACTTCCCTGCATTCATCCTCGTAGATGACAAGGGCAACGACTTCTTCAAGCAGTTGAAGCCTTGGACTCCTTGCAAGGAATGCCAGAAGTAATGATACAGACATCAATAATATAAAAAAGCTCAGGGCCATTGGCCTTGAGCTTTTTTCTTTATCTGTATTTCTTTTAAAGATCCTTTTACCTTTTTACTTTTTTACCTTTAAATTATTCTTCACTGATAAACTGCTTTATCAACATCCCATGTTTTTCCTAAAAAAAATAGAGCTGCTATCTACTCTTCACAAGCAGATAGCAGCTAATCAATCAACATTAAACCTATATATCAACTATTCACTAAAAACCAACAATTCAAATCTAATACTTACAGACCAAATGGGGAGCCTTACAATGTATATTCCTCAGGAATCTGAGGCATTGCACCATTCTGGGTACAAACGTATGCACTTACCTTAACGGCAAGCTCGTGTGCCTCCTGGATGCTCTTACCCTTCAGAATGCTGGCACAGAAAGTACCGGTGAAGCTATCGCCTGCACCTACGGTATCAGCCACCTCAACCTTTGGAGTCTCCTGGAATGACTTCACACCTGGAGCGAAGACATAGCTGCCGTTCACACCGCAAGTCAATACGAGCATATCGAGATTGTACTTGCCGAGAATCAACCAGCACTTGTTCTCGATATCCAAACCAGGATAACCGAAGAGGCGGCCGATGGTAATCAACTCCTCATCGTTGATCTTCAACACATTGCAGCGCTTCAAGCTCTCGGTAATCACCTCAGTAGTATAGAAGTTCTGACGGAGATTGATGTCGAAAATCTTCAGACAATCCTCTGGAGTATGATCGAGGAACTGATAGATGGTCTTGCGGCTAACCTCACTGCGCTGAGCCAGAGAGCCCCAGCAAACAGCACCAGCATTGGCAGCAATCTCCTTGACATCATCGGTGAATGGGATATTGTCCCAAGCCACATTCTGCTTGATATCGTATGTAGGAACACCCTCCTTGTCGAGCTGCACCTGAACGGTACCTGTAGGGAATTCTACCTCAGGCATCACATACTTGAGCTTCTTCTCATCGAGCAGGCGGAGAGCTGTATCGCCCAGAACATCCTTGCCCACAGCACTGACTGCTACTGAATGCAGACCATGCTGACCAGCGTGGTAAGCGAAGTTGGCAGGAGCACCACCGAGTTGAGAACCAGTAGGGAGAACATCAAAAAGAATCTCACCTAAACCTACACAATATTTTGTATCTAAATTCTTTGTTTCCATAATTACACCTTATTTATATATAGTATAAACGATTGCGAAAGTTCTTTTATTATAACTTTCTGATATAAGTGAAGAGATAAACAACTCCCACAGCCATGACAGCCACGGCACCTATCTGACCGAAGGTATCGCTGGCGAATCCCATGAACAATGGGAAGATGGTACCACCGAAAAGACCCATGATCATCAATCCACTCACCTCATTCTTCTTCTCTGGCAAAGCAAGCAAAGCCTGAGAGAAAATCATAGAGAAGACATTAGAGTTGCCATATCCTACCAAAGCGATGGCGATATAAAGCATTTCCCTGCTCGTACCTATAAACATACATACCATACTCAAAGCCATCATCACAACGCTGATGACAAAGAAAGTGCGGGTCTTCATCATGCGAAGGAAAGCAGTACCAGTGAAACATCCGATGGTACGGAAGATGAAGTAAAGCGATGTGGCAAAGGCTGCATCATTCAGGGTCCATCCCAAACGCTCCATCAGAAGTTTTGGAGCTGTGGTGTTGGTACCTACATCGATACCCACATGGCACATAATACCGATGAATGAAAGCAACACGATAGGTTTGCCGAGTAACTTGAAGCAATCGCTGAAACCAGATGCTTTACCACTATCCTTCTCTTCTTCGATAGGAGTTCCTGCCAGAAAGAAGGTGGCAGCAATACCGATAATCATATAGATTGGGAAGAGAATGCGCCAGCCCAGACCGAAGGTTGGAATGCTTGCTATGGCGCCCCACATGGCAATGTATGGAGCCAGGAAGGAAGCTATCGCCTTGACGAACTGACCGAAGGTCAAAGTAGAAGCCAGGTTCTTACCTGATGTCACCACTGAAACCAGAGGGTTCAGGGAGGTCTGCATCAAGGCATTTCCAATGCCGAGCAATGAGAATGACACGAGCATAAGCTCAAAGTTTTCGCCGAAAATGGGCAAAAGGAGTGAGATGACGGTAACGAGCAAAGACAGGACTACTGTCTTCTTCCTACCGATCTTATTCATCAGTATTCCTGTTGGAACCGAGAATATCAAAAACCAGAAGAATACCAATGAAGGGAACAGATTGGCTGTCGAATCATTGAGGTTGAGATCTTCCTTCACGTAGTTGGAGGCGATGCCTACCAAATCTACAAATCCCATGGCGAAGAAACAGAGCATCACCGGGATGATTGTCAATTTTGATGATTTATTCATAATTGTTAGCGTTATTGTTTCTATTTTGCTGGTGCAAAGGTAGCGATAAACGATACAATATATCATAAAATATCGTTCATCAGCTACCATTTTTGTTGCATTGTTACATCATTAACACGCTAAGAAACAATAGTGTTATAGATTCAGTTCTTAACAGATGAAGTTACTTGATGTCGTAAACCTGGTACTTACCCTTTCCCTTTACAGTAACCTTGTTGTAAGGCTTGCTTGGGAACACGAGATTGGTCATAGACATCTTGCCGTCAGCATCCAGTGCCTCGATGCTGCTCTTGTCGATGAAAATGCGCAGCTGGCTGATATTGCCGTAGGTTGGAGCCTTGGTGACTGCAGCGAAGTCCTTGCTGAAATCCATCTTACCGCTCTTGGTTCTATCCATTGAGAAAGTTTCTGCCTTGGCATCGTAGTTCATCACTACCTTCTCGCCCTTGTCGTTGCTCAAAGTGATAGTAGCATCTCCCTTCAGGTTCACTACCATCTCGCAAGATTCTGTGAGTTTCTTGCCTGCCTTCTTGCTTCTTGCCGCTGTCATCTCTGGAGATGGAACCACGCTGCAATAAGTTTCACCCTTATACTCGAAGAGACCTAAGTCGCGAGGAATAGAGTTACCTGAACGGTACTGCTGGGTAGGAACCTGGTTGGCATACTGCCAGTTGCTCATCCAGGCGATAGCCACACGGCGACCGTTTGGAGCATTATCAAAGGAAACTGTGGCATAGTGGTCCTTACCGTAATCCATCCACTTGGTAACCTCAGGCTTACTGTCGCAAGTAAACTTATGCCCGTCGAAATCACCGATGAAATACTGGGTAGCAGAACCTCCGGAAGGTCCACCAGGATTGATGTTGCAGATAAGCATCCACTTCTCCTTACCGGTGCCACGAACCTTCATCTTCATCAAATCTGGGCATTCCCAGACACCACCATGGTTGCCATACTTCTCACCAAAAGAGCTTTCGTACTTCCAGTCCTTCAAGTTATCTGAAGAATAGATTTCCATGTGCTGACCAACCGCCATGATCATATTCCATTTCTTGATGTCCTCGTTCCAGAACATGTGAGGATCACGGAAATCAGGCACATTGCTGGTGATGATCGGATTTCCCTCATATTTGGTAAAGGTCTTGCCATTATCTGTGCTGTAAGCCATGCTCTGTGTCTGGTTCTCACCAGCCGAAGTGTAGAGAGCCACAACAGCACCCTTGCCCAAACCAGCGGTATTATTCTTATCCACAACGGCAGAACCGCTGAAAATGGTACCAATTGCATCTGGCTGGATAGGGGCACCCTGGAACTTCCAATGTACCAAGTCGGTAGATGTAGAATGTCCCCAGGTCATATTCTCCCACTGTGATCCGTAAGGATTATACTGGAAGTAGAGATTCCATACGCCATCCTTATAGAACATACCATTTGGGTCGTTCATCCATCCGTAAACAGGAGTGTGATGGAAAACTGGGCGATACTGTTCACGATTCTTCATATCGAAAGAATCAGAGAACTTCATGTTCTCCCAGCAAGTGAGGGCGTTCAAACCCTCCTTGCTATAATCGCCGTTTACATGGATATCGAGAGCCAGGCCCTTCAAACCGGCAAACTCATTCATATAGAGAGGCACGTAATAATCTACGTGGTCTTTAGCCAACTTCACATTGAAGGCTTTCACCTGCTTGTTGTCGGCAATCACCTTGATGTTGGCCATCTCCGCACTCTCCTGCACAGGGAGCAAGAGACACTTCTGGTTCTGACTCTCCTGGCTGATGCGATAGAGACAGTGGTTATTGCTCAAGAAAGAAGCCTGCTGGGCATAACTGGCGGTAAAACCGCAAAGAGCGACAAGCGCTGAAATAAATATCTTTTTCATTGTCTAATTATCTAAAAATACCGATGGTAATTACTCGTATCCCTTATTCTGCTTATAAAGACCAGGAATGTAATACAGCTGGTTATATGGAACCGGATAGAACTCGTTCTTGCCTGGAGTAAACTTGGCATCCTTCAGGTATTGAGCGTATGTCTGCTCTCCATACTTATCGGTCTGCTCTGATGCAAAATACTTGTTCAGTGTCTTAGAAGCAATGCCCCAGCGGCGCAAGTCGAAGAAGCGGCCGTTCTCCATAGCCATTTCCAGACGACGCTCCCAGCGCAGGCACTTTCTTGCTGTCTCCTTATCCTGGAAATAAGACTCTGGATAGAGGGCTATATCACATTGATCCTTGGCATATTCAATATGCTTATCCACAGAATTCTTGGCTCTCTGACGGATATCGTTGATGATGGTACGAGCCTCAGCCAGACGGTCCAACTCTATCAAAGCCTCAGCACGCATCAACATAATGTCGCTATAACGGAGCACATAGTCGTTCATCGCAAACGCCTGCCAAGAGCCATTGTAAGTTTCACCCTTTGAACGCTGTGGTACTTCCTTCAGAGAGGTATAGTAACCGTAAACGTTTGGTGTACGAGAGTTGGCTGTAGTCATCGTGTATTCTGACTCATATTTATATGGGAAGGTAGGCATTCCTACAGTATGGAACAAACGTGGATCCCATTTCTGACTATTAGGCTCACCATTTACAGGATAATCACAAGTCTTGTTGTAGTCATCAAACTCAGGAAGTCCGTTCTTGGTCTTGAAGGCATTCACCAGGTCCTGTGAAGGCTTGTGGAAATCCCATCCGCAAGACCACATACCCCAACAGCCATTCAGCACGTTAGACCAGTTGCCACGTCCGAAGGTAGTATGGTCCTCGCTATAGTCGGAAGCCTGGACAGCAAAAACTGACTCCTTGCTGTTCTTATTGTCAGGCAGGAAGATGTCACCGAAGTCTGCCATGTAACCATAGTCTGAATTCTTCACCACATCAGTATATTCGACAACCTTCTGCATATACTCCTTATTAATATGGTCAACACCATTGGTTGCCTCATAGCCATCACCCCAGGCAATGGTAAGATAACACTTAGCCAGATAACCTGCGGCTGCAATCTTGTTGACACGACCGCCATCCTTCTGCTTAGCAGGAAGTACATCGTATGCTGTCTGGAAGTCGGCTATCACCTTCTGCCACAATTCCTCGTAAGTAAACTGAGTGTTTGATGTGCTCTCTGTTGCTTTATCCTCATAAACCTTCTCGTCTATCCAAGGAATCTGACGATACATGGTAAGTAACTTGAAATAGAAATGAGCACGGAGAAAGCGAACCTCAGCCTCACGCTGCTTGGTTAGCTCAGCACCCAATGTGCTCTCACCATTCTGTTGCAAAGAAACCAAGGCACGGTTGCAACGGGAAACGGCACAATAGAGACGATACCATAACTCGTCGAGTTCGCCCTTAGTAGAGGTCAAGGTACTCCAGATCTCCACATCGTGATAACCGGTGTCACCGGTACCACCGCCGCCCTTCAAACAATCGTCTGAAGAAAGGTCGCCGTATGGCCAAAGGTTGAATGGGTAAGAATACCAACAGTCGCCCAACATCGCATAGGCACTGTTTACCATCTTGTCTGGCTCGCTGAAAGCCTTGTCTTCATCAACCACAGCTGTTGGGGTGTAATCCAGGAAATCATCACAACTGGTGAATGTTCCTACCAGTGCTGCTGCAAGCACCATTGTATATAACTTTTTCATCTTAGAATTCTCTTTAAAAATATGAAACATTTTAGAAACCTACCTGAAGTCCGAATGATACGGATGTTGAAAGTGGATAGTTCCAGTTTGGATTCTCTGGGTCTGAACAGGTCAGGCTATTGCTCTTGATGGTCAAAAGATTCTGACCTGAGAGATAGACACGGGCACTGGTCATCTTCAACTTAGAGAGGATGCTGCTTGGGATGGTGTAACCCACCTGCAAGGTACGCAACTTCAAGTAAGATCCATTCTCCACAAAGTAAGAAGATGCTCGACCTTCATCGGCTGTATTCATGGTGCTCAAGCGTGGGATGGAAGAACCAGTGTTGTTGGTATTCCAAGCATCGAGTAAACGGGTACCCTTGTTAGAACCACCATCAGTAATAGCCCAGAAGTCGGTCTGGAACTTTTGGTTGTTATACACATCCTGGTCATAGACACCCTGCCAGAACATACTGAAATCAAAGCCCTTGTAGTTGAGAGCAATATTCAAACCATAAGAGAAGGCTGGCACAGGGTCGAAAATCCAAGTCTGGTCATCTGAAGTAATTCCATCTTTACCATCTAAGTCCTTGTATTTCAATCCACCGACACGTGCGTTTGGCTGTCCAGACTTATCTACTTCTTCCTGATTCTGGAAAATTCCATCGGCTACATAACCTACGATAGAACCGTATGACTTGCCACTCTGCACCAGGTTTTCCTTAGATGTGTGAGCGTAAGCACCTGTTGTTGATGCTGGCAAATAAGTAACCTTGTTGCGGAAGAAATCCAGATTGCCGTTCACATCGATGCCAAGTCCATTAGCCAAGGTCTTGCGATAACCCACGGTGAACTCCATACCCCAGTTGCGGAGCGAAGGACCATTCTGCCATGAATTTCCACCTTCACCAGTTGCACCCAGATAAGCAGGATTAATCAACATATCCTTTACATTCTTAATATAGGCATCCACTGTACCATAGAGGGTGTTGCCAAACAGGGTGTAATCCAAACCTACGTTGTACTGGGTAGCAGCCTCCCATTTCAAGTTAGGGTTAGCCAACTGTGTGGCACGATAACCAGAAGGGAAGGTACCAGAACCTTGCAGGAAGAGATCGTATGCTGTAGAGGTTACACGATCTAATCCGTAATCCACTACATAAAGACCAAACTGTGCATTGTTGTCGATAGCCTGGTTACCCGTCTGACCCCAAGAGAGTCGCAACTTGGCATCATCCAACCAATCCTTCTTCAGGAGATTAGAGAATCTGAAGCCGAGTGATGCAGCAGGGAAAGTACCCCAGCGATGAGCCTTACCAAATCGGGATGAACCATCATGACGGATAGTGAAGGAAGCCAATAGGAGATCATCCCAGTTGTAGTTCACCTTTCCAAAGAAAGAAGCCAGGCGATAGCCTACCTTCGCACCCGAGTTACGCATCGTTCCTGTTGCAGCATTTGGCCACATATAATCTTTATCTTCCAGCGCATAGCCTTCTGAATAGGCAGAGAAATCGATAACCGACTGCTTGGATAATTCCATACCACCGAGAACATCGATGTTGTGCTTGCCTATCTGAGTAACGTACTGGGCTGTGTTAGACCATGTCCAGTTAGTCTCATTGTTGTTTGACAAGGTTGTCTTCGCGATGTCGTTGTTGACGATATCGGAATGATAAGTATTCGTCATCGCATTGATAAACGATGTCTTGAAATCCAAACCGAAGTTAGAACGCAAGGTCAATCCCTTGACAGGCTTCAATTCTACGAAAGCATTACCGAAGATGCGCCAGTAGTCGAGGTGGTTGTTGCGGTTCTGATACTGCTCACGACAAGGGTTCTGACGGTCGGCCATACTACCCACAGGACCAGCGAAGGTCTTGCCATCTTCTTCGTAAACCGGAACGATAGAAGGCATCTTCAAGGCATTCTCCATCGGATGGCAATCTACCTGAGAGGTATAAGTCAATGTTACATTCTCACCTACGGTAACAATCTTGTTCAAATTCCAAGAGGTGTTCAAACGAGCTGAGATATTCTCGAAATTGGTATATTTCAAGACTCCCTCATTGTTCTTGTATCCCAAAGAGAACATAGCGCTATGCTTGTCATTGGCATGAGATACAGAGAAGTCGTAGTTCTGCGAGAAACCTGTGCGAGAGATTTCATCGAGCCAGTCGGTATCTGAGAATCGCATGGTCTTCTTGGCATTGATGTAGCCATCATATCGACCATTGATAGTATAGTTCTGATACTGGTTGGTAGCAGGATTCCAAACGGTGATTGGAGTACCAGAGGCCGCATTCAAGTCGATGCCGTAGTTGGCTGCATAAGCCACAGGATCGAGTCCATCGTTCAGGGCTGCCTGAGCCATCGCAGTAGCATACTGGCTGGAGTTCATCAGCTTCATCTTCGACTGGTTGGAATAGAACTGTGCAGTTAGGTTGGCAGAGAAGTCAACAGCAACCTTGCTACCCTTCTTACCTTTCTTGGTGGTGATGATGATGACACCATTCGATGCACGGGAACCATAGATAGAAGCTGATGCTGCATCTTTCAAAACCTGCATACTCTCGATATCATTTGTATTGAGGGTATTCAATGCCATATTGGTAGGCACACCATCTATGATATAAAGAGGGTCCTGAGAAGAGTTGAAAGAACCGATACCACGAATACGCACGGTTCCTGAACCAATAGGAGAACCATCGGTAGTAACAGTCATACCAGGAACACGACCCTGCAAAGCACGCATCGGGTCTGTCTCTGAACTTGTCTTCAGGTTCTTGGTTGAAACCACAGCCACGGAACCGGTCAAGTCAGCCTTCTTCTGAGTGGTATAACCTGTTACAACCACTTCCTGCAAGTCGTTGGCATCTTCCTGAAGTGTTACCTCCATAGTGTCTGAAGCCTTTACTTCTTGCGTCTTATATCCAATATAAGATATAACAAGTGTGGAACCAGGAGCACATTCTACATGGAAGTTACCATCAAAGTCGGTAACAGTACCAGTCTTTGTGCCTTTCACCATAACAGATGCACCAATGACTGTCTCACCGGCAGCATCCTTTACGATGCCATTTACATTTACCTGTTGTGCACTAGCTACGGTGCAAACAGCACAGAGCGCAGAGCTCATTAGTAATCTTGAAAGATTGTTCATACTATTATAATATTTTAAGTTTCAAAAATTGTCATTGTTTGATTCTGCCGCAAAATTAGGGAAAAGACTGTTATATAAATAAAAAAAATCGTTCCTGCAACAATAATTATGTTACATGAAACGATTTTCTTATCTTTTGCTAAGATTTTAAAGTACTTATTTTAAAGGAGTTAAAAAACTATTTTCTTTTAGATAACTGTTTATTTCTGAAATCGGTAGGAAGAACGCCAAACTGCTTTCTGAAGCATGAAGAGAAATAGCCCGGTAACGCAAAGCCTACTTCTGCCGAGACTTCAGCTACTGTCTTATCAGTCTGCATCAGGAGCGTATAGGCTCTCTGCAGGCGCATCTCTTTCAGGAGCTCGGCAGGCGTTTTTCCTGTCATAGCCTTCACCTTGCGATAGAGCTGCACCTTGCTCAACTGCATCTGGGCTCCCAAATCATCCATCTTCATATCAGCATTGCCCATATTCTCAAGAATCTTCTTCTTGAAACGGTCCATGAAGTAACGATCACTCTCATCCAGGTGATTCAGTTCAACAGCCCAACCCTCCTTGTTCTCGATGAAGCCACGAGCCACGGCATTCTGCTTCTGCATCTTCTTTCTATATACCTTATATATATAGAAGATGACTATGAGCAGAACTAGGACGATAACGACGGCAACAATAATCATCCATTGCTGGATACGGGATACCTCTGAATAAGAATCAAGACTGTCAGAAATCTGATCCAGATTCTTCATCTTGACTTCCAAATCCTGATATTGTAGGGCGATGGCATCACAGTTTTCAGAGGTAGCAAGGAATGATTTCATCACATTATCCTTCTTATAGGGTTTACCCTGAAGGATATTCATCGCCAATTCCATAATCTTCTCGCCCTGGGTAGGATAGACATAAGAAGCAGCAAACTGTCCTCTCTTCACTCTATCCACTCCTTCCCATTCTCCAGACAATCCATCAATGCCTACTATCAGCATCTGCTTATCAATGCCTCGTCTCTCTGCTTCCAGAAAGGCTCCTATGGCACCCAAGTCGCTATGTCCGAACACGCCATCCGCATGTCCGCCCTTATCCAGATATTGCTTCATTAACTCCTGGGCACGCTCCATCTTCCAGTTGCTTTCTAGGGTAACCACCTTGATTCCCGGATAATTCTTCATCACCTCGTGGAAACCACGATGGCGCTCAATGACAGGGGAAGCATCCTTCAAGCCCGTAATCTCAACAACGGTACCTTTTCCATCCAGTTTACTGGCAAGAAAGCGTGCTACTTCCCTACCCGCTTCTACATTATCGCCACCGATGGAAGCTGTATAATGGGGTGTCTTTACCTTTCTGTCGAAGAGAATAACCGGGATATGCGCACGATAAGCTCGCTCGATGGCAGGAGTTACATCATTCACGTTATCAGGAGCCACCACGATTAAATCTACCTTCCTGGCTATCATACTGTCTATCTGGCGAGCCTGGCGTTGCCCGTCATCCTCTGCCGTAGTGAACAGCAAATCCACATTCTTATATTGATACTGCGCCAATCGCATCTCATTATTCACCTTCTCGCGCCAAACTCCGCCGCAACATTGCGACACACCAATCACCATCTTCTTCTGGGTGCAAGAATCCAGAAGAAGAAGCATACTGCTAAATAGTACTATTAAGATAATATTGATTCTTTTCATTGATTTTATACTTCTTCCATCCGTTTAAGTTCCCACCCCTCAAACTGCATGATGATGAGATGGAGTTTTGTACCTTGGCGCAAAGCCTCAACCCTTGGAGCCTCGGCATATCGATGAATCTGATCTAGAGCCTCACGCCACTGTTTCTCTGCCTTGGTCATAGGCTTGCCATCTTCCGTGAACTCACCTTCAACTATCGCAGAGAAATCTTTCTTCGAAAGAACCTTCAACTCCAGAATGTAGCTATGCTGACTGGCATAATGGGTAAGGTCTGGCAAAAGGAAGAAATCACAATAGCCATGATTCAACTCCAACTCTGGAGCCGTGATATAATAATCATTCAGATTCAGATAAGCCATAAAGAATCCCTGCAGGTTTCGCTCAGCCTCAATGCCATCACGCACCGAAGAAACCTTGGCATAGGCATCCGCCATAAAGCGCAATCCTTCTTCCCACTTACCATCATATGCCATGTCATAATAGTAATCGGTGAGCTGGTTGACATCCACATAAGCCTTTGCCTGATACTCCTCTTCCAGATAACCATAATACTGCTTGCGGACATTATTGTTTGGAATGCCCAGAATGAGCTTGGAGCCACGAGTTCCCTTGATGGTCAACATGCCATAATAGAACAGAAGACTTGGGAATATCTCTGCCTTTGGAATCTGATACGCAGAAAACGACTCATAAAGCTGGGTAACAATCTGCTCCTCTTCTGCTATCTTGCGGATAATGCCCTTACGCTCTCCATCCAGCTTGTCAAACTGCAAGAGTTTCTTCATCTTGCCGTAATCGGTACGGGTATTCGGGTCAATCATCTCTTCAGGCGGACATCCGGCATCCATATAATTGCGAAGGTAATAAAGAACCATATCACAATTAAACATACGAGTTTTCTTCTTCAATGCCTGTTTAGCAAAGCAATAGTTATCATACCATGGCTTCATATCATTGACGATGGCATCAATATCACTATCGGCAGGAATACTACCATGTTCTTTATAATAGGTAAACATCTCCACCACATCAGTGGTAGAGAAGCCCAGCATCTCATCAAACTCCGGCTTGATAGAAATGTTCCAACCTATATTGAATCCACTCGTCACATCATCCAGGGTTACAGGGCTCACACCCATCATGAAGATACGCTCAAAATTACCCTTGAACTTTTTGAAGACATCACGATAAAAGCCGTCGGCATGGGTAATCGCATGATACACATTCTCACCACGTTCGTTGAGTATGACATTCGTGAAGTTGTCATACTCATCGATGATGAGATACAGATGATACTGGTGCGCCTTGGCAGCCTTGAATATCAGTTCCATCTTTTCCTCGAAATCTTCCTGCGCCAGGATTTCTTCCATCTCTGCCTGATAATATTCTGAGTATTGACGGACAAAAGCATCGAGGTTGATGCTGAGATAAGAATTAAACTTCGTCTCAAGCTTGTCGATATTACCCGTAATCTGGGAGAAATCGAGGAACAGCACCTGATACTTTCCCTGCAAAGGAGTAGGATGCTGGCCTATCCACAGATTTCCAAAAAGACTCTGGAACTTATGGCTCTGCGTACAGTCATAGTAAGAATAGAGCATACTCAAGAATATGCTCTTACCAAAACGACGAGGGCGGATGAAGAAGAGATTGCGAGGCTGCTTCTCCAGCTCTGGGATAAACATCGTCTTATCCACATAATATAGATTCTGCTCTATTACCGTAGCAAAATCTGCCACCCCATAAGGTACTTGTTTAACTTGCTGTTCCATCATGATCTATCCTTAAAAACACTATCTGTGTGCAAAGATAGCATAAAAAAACGAAAAAGCCACAGTTTGCGTTTACAAACTGCGGCTTTTATTATATTTTATCCGAAACACACGTTCCTACCATACGACTTTCTTGTTGCCCATAATATAAATGTGTCCTTTTTGTGACACAAGGACTTTTCTTCCCGAGAGGTCGAACAGAGTAGGATTGATGCTTCATTACCAAAATAAACGTCTCCAAAAGTGCGTTTCTCAAATTTTATTTGTACTTTTGCAGTGTCATTCAGAACTTTGTTTTATTTTTACAGCACGATAATAAACAAAATGTCTGGATATGGCAAGCATCCCGGTGCACCAACAGAGTAGCTTAGGTACACCCTGATAAAGAAGATAAATGATAGTGCTGCGTTAATTAAATAAATCAGATTCAACATGTCGTTTCTAACTCGAACATATCCTTTTAAACAGAGTAAACACTTGATAAAAGATAGTAGCATCTTTGGCTTCATCATTTGGGTAATTTTATATTTTCTGCAGCCATTTGGACTCTGCTTATATCAAGGTAACAAATGCTTTGTTGCTACATTATTCGGACTGGTAACTTTTGGATGCCACATAACATACGCTGCAACGATATTGAAGTATTTGCATCAAACTATCAAGCCCTGGCGTATCTGGCATGAAGGAGTAGCTATACTCGGACTGATTTTCATCATTGCCTTCGGTAATTTCCTCCTATTCTCATACTTGTTTCATTATACGATTACATTCAGTCTGTTTCTCTTGTTTCTAAATTGGACTATTATCATAGGCATATTTCTTACGACATTATCTATCGGAATGCAATACAACAGAACATTACGAGAGAGAATGGAAGAGTTGTTGCGCAATACAACAAAGGAACAGGAAGAAGTATCTATTACCATCCATGATACTAACGTAAGAGGAAACGATCTGTCGATTGCCATCAACGATCTACTTTATATGGAAGCACAGAAAAACAATGTATCCGTCTGTTTTCTAAAAGAAGGTAATGTTGTTGCTGTTGATATCCATACAACACTAACCCATGCTCTTGAAGAGTTGAAAGAGTTTGAGAACATTTTCCAATGTCACCGTTCTTTTGCTGTCAATGTGAATAATATCACTTCGGCACGAGGCAACTCAAATGGTTATCAACTGACTCTCGGAAATTGCACAAACATCATACCCGTTTCCCGAAGATTTGTGCCCAAGTTAAAGACTTATCTTACATAGTTATTTGTCCTTCAACTTAGTTATTCGGCATCTTAACTAGCTTTCTATCATAAGTTTTAGTTGTATATCCTAAGAATTTGGTAACTCCAGTTTCATGCAGTATCTTTGCGGCATGAAACATCGAATAATACATATCGCATTGCTGCTGACTTCAGTCTGCAACCTGGCTGCACAGACCATCATATCAGGCATGGTAAAAAGCGGTCAGGAACCGCTTGCTGGTGCCAATGTTTTCATCATGGGCACAATTGATGGATGCCTGACAGATTCTCTGGGCAGGTTTTCCTTTTCCACATCAAAAACCGGAGAAGCGTCTATCAAGATTACCATGATTGGTTTTGAAGAATATATGCAGACTACAGATGCCTGCAAGTTACATAATCTTTCTATCCAAATGAAAGAAAAAGCTACGGCAATCCAAGAAGTTGTAATATCTGCCAGCACTTACAGTTTCGGGAAAAGTGACAACTTCAAGACTATAGATGCCTTAGATGTTGTGATGGCAGGTAATTCATGCGGGGACATTGTTGCAGCCCTGCAAACTTTACCCGGCACTCAAAAAGTGGGAGAAAATGGAAAACTCTATGTCCGTGGTGGAGAAAGCGAAGAATGCCAGACTTTCATTAACGGAATGCACGTCCTTGTTCCATATAGTACAAACACAGAAAATACTGCTGTACGTGGACGATTCTCTCCTTTTATATTTAAAGGTATCAACTTTTCTCTTGGTGGATATAGCGGAGAATATGGACAAGCACTTTCCTCCGTTCTCCCTATGGAAACATCAGATGCTGCAACAAGTGACAAATATGGAGTCAGCGCATCATTGGTTGACTGGAACATCGGTGGCACCAAGGCATATTCCCACAGCAGCTTATCCTTTAATGCCGCACTAACAAGTTTGGGAATCTACAATCAGTTATTTTCAGAAAGGCTTGATTTCTACAAGCCTTATCTAAAACTATCTGGCGAATCACAATACAAGAATGAGTTCCGAAATGCCGGAATATTGAAAACATACGTTGGCTATGATTTTACATCTGTAGGACAGCATATAGACAACCAAAACCTTTCGCTCAAAGAGAATAATATCTATGCCAACACAACCTATAAGGCACAGTGGGGTGCTGGCTACACGCTCTTTTGTGGTATGGCAAGCTCATCGGTATTCAACGATATAGAAGATGCGAAGATTGCTGGTGACCGATATTACAACTTCAGGAATGAGATACATCTGAAAACAGGAATACGCAAAATTTGCTCGGATGCACTAAAAATATCGGCAGGAATGGAGGACTATCTGCGAAACAGCCTCATGGAGTACGAAAACGATTGCTACAAGTTGGATTATAATATTCTTGCTGCTCATATTGATGCCCAATGGAGGATGATGCCCCATGTGTTCCTGAATATTTCGACAAGGACAGAATATATGGCTCATGCCAACTGGCTGTTTATGCCAAGGGCTACACTATGTTATATTCCTAACAAGAATTTTCAGCTTTCATTTGCTACCGGTCGGTATAGCCAGACTCCAGAAGATGACTATCATGCAACAAACAAGAAATCTCTTGGACAAAGTACGGCAGATCATGCTATCCTATCCATACAATATAAGTCGCCTGGTACACTCATACGAATAGAACCCTACTGGAAAAAATATCAGCGATTGCCTTTATGGGAAAAGGGTATTTACCAACCGAAAGGATATGGAAAGAGTAAAGGTATAGACATTTTTGTAGAAGAGCATTCGCTTTTCAAACATCTGACCACAGCATTTTCATATTCCTACAACGATTCCAAGCGATTCTATCACGAATACACAGAAGAGCGAATACCTGACTACGCCTCAAGGCATAATCTGAGATTGACAGCAAAATATTCATTCGGCAAAGCAATCATCGGGCTGACTGAATCGTATGCAAGCGGACGTCATTTTCTTATTGGCAAGACACCACATTATAATAGCGTAGATATAAACCTTACTTATCTGCTAAGTCCCAAGGTCATTATCTATTCTTCTCTGAACAACATCCTCGGCCGTACAAACATTTTCGGATATAATACTAACGGACGTTCGATAGTTCCATCTAGAGACAGATTTTTATATATAGGCATATTTGTTTCACTTAAAAATAATAAAGCATATGACATTTCAAACTTTTAAACGATTCGTATTGATGTCTGTCTTCTTCATGACAACATCTGTAGTTATCTATGCCCAGCAATCCACAATGCAGGGACTTATCGGACAGTCGCTTGCTAAACTTCAGCAACCGACATCAGAGAGCATACTTAATTGTATTGCAGAGATGAAGCGTATTGATGATATGTTTCCTGATAGCATCCAGCCCAAGTTTCAGATAGCTTTGCAAAGTCTCAATTATTCCGTGATGAATCCGCATGCTCCACAAACAGAAAATCTTCTAAAAGAGACAGAAGAAACTATTGCCAAGATGGAGAATATAAAGCATGCTGACCCGTCTGACATCTGTACCCTTCGCGGTTTTCTCTATATGGTACGCATCGTACAGAATCCTGGGCAAAACGGTCAACGCTATTATCTGGAAGTGATGCAGGATTACGAGAAAGCTCTCAAACTCAACCCTGATAATCAACTGGCCAAACAATTGCAGCAAAAGTTTTTTGAGGGAATGAAACAGTAAACCGGTAAATAAGAAACAGAGGTTGTTTTATCCACGGACAATCTCCCCTGAGCCAAAATCGAGTAGGAGGTAAACACTAATCATAGGTGTTTATCTCCTATTTTCGTGTTTACCGACCTCTCACACCACCGTACATGCGGTTCCGCATACGGCGGTTCCTATTTTGGGTGCCATTCGAGATA
>OJKE01000207.1_pt1 | contig 41836 bp, 29 predicted proteins | sample 1596501 | NCBI WGS metagenome assembly OJKE01 (sample SAMEA4350125, study PRJEB24818) | metagenome | biome: human; feature: gut; material: faeces | place: Denmark | collected 2013-09
CAAAGTTGCCTTTCCGCATTGTTACCTGCTTTGCATAGGTAACTGTGGCTCACGATTTAGTAACTGAACTACTTCAATATTCCTCACTCGCTTGCTTTATGCCGATTTGGCAACTTTGTGCAAATCTGCTCATTCCCAACTGTTTACGTTCCAACCTCTCTTATTCTCCTTTGGCTGCTTTAGAGCTTTATGTTAAAAAAACTAAGTCATAGCTTTCTACCCCAAAACTCATAGCTTTTTGCCTCGTAACTCATTGTTCTTCATCTTTTTCCGTCTTCTATTAAGACCTCCCGTTGTCATCAATGATGCCTAGGCTCGGTCTTCATAGATGCCCTCTCATCCCCCTCATTATCCGCATCAGGAGTTAACAGGTTAACAGTTAACACCCCAAAAATGCATACTCCCCCTCCTACACATATATAAAAATAAGTATATATATTTAAATATAATAAGGTACGCAAGAGGGAGGTAGGAAAAAACAGCTGTTAACTGTTAACCCTGTTAACCCCTGCTGCTCCTAGATGTTCTTTTAGGAAATTTAAACAAGTATGCTTGGTGGGTTCATCGAAAAGCCGTACTTTTGTACCCGACTATAACAACATCAAACAAAATACAACATCAAAACAATAATAACAACATAAAATGAAGAAACTGAAATTCCATATAGTAGGTCTTACCCACAACGACGTGAAAGGTCGTGAGGTAGAATACGCCAGGGAGGCAGTGGGCAGAACCATCTGTCTCGTGCCCGATGACGCCAACCCCTTTGATATGCTGGCAGTGAAGGCTTACGACAAGCAGCTTTTCATCGGCTATGTTTCAGCCCTGGAGGGCGAGGACGTAAGAGCCCTCATCATCGCCCGGAAGGGCAGAAACCTGCGCACCCGATGCCTGGGCTGCAACAGCAAGGAGGGAGGCGATGAGAAGTCGGGACTCCAGCTGATAGTGGAGGCGCGTGTGGACGTCTCTGAGCAGGAGATAGAGCAGGCACGCAGGGAAATCTATGATGACAGAATCTATGACGACTGGCACTATTCCGGACCCATCCTGCCCATCGACAAGCTGACCCGTTTCAGCGATTGCACTATGATGCTGGAAGGCGTCATCAACGACATCATCAGCATTCAGGAGCAACTCTCACGGGATTCAGATTCTTTTCGTGATTCAGATTCTTCTCGTGATTCAGATTCCGCTGAAGTCGATAAGAACCCTCTTGATGCCGATTCCCGAGCGGCGCTGGAGGCAGAGCTGCGCGACAACCTGGAAGAGGCTAGGGAGCGGCTCAGCAGCTTCATGGAAATACAGCGAAGCGATTATTCGCGCGAGATGACGCAGACGAGAAACCGCATTCTCAACAACCTCGACCTCATAGACGATGAGGAAATCCATCGCATGGGCGAGCAACTGTATACGGAGATGGGATTCATTACCAGTTCCGCTTATCGTGAGCGTGCAGCCCAGTCTTTCTTCGTAGAAGCGCCTATCGCCATCAAGAAGAAGCAGACGGGCACCTACGACTATAAAGACCAGCTGGACGCCATAGAAAAGCAGCTCTATGCCTTCCCATATTCGCTCTATCCCACGTTCAAGGCCGACCCGGTAGATTTCCTCCGCCAGGTATTCTATAAGCGTGTGCCTCGCAAGATGATGCTCCAGCTGCTCTCGGGCATCGTACTGATGATTATGAACGGCAGGGTAGATGACGTGAAGCAGTGGGGCAAGCATGGCAATGAGGACTCGCTGATAGCGATGAAGGCTGTGGGCAAGAAGCCTTCGGGCATTGAGTGTAAGATGAAACTCAAGGAGTTGGTGGATGAAGCTATCCTTAAAATGGCGTCTTGGCATAAGCCTAGTACGGGTAATCTTCTGATAAAAAGCCAATCCGACTGGTATCCTATATTCCGCATGCTGAATGATTGGGGAATTTTTAATACTACCAGTCAGACAGCCTTCTGCGATTACCTGGAAAAGCAATATGAGGAATTGGATAAAGGGAGCGATGAGTTGGCTCCCTGCTGCAAAAGAAAGGATCTTACGCAAGCAGCAGCGCCTATGTTTGAAAGACATGATGCGCTGGAGTGGGGGCGTCTTCATCCGAAGAAGTGGAATGTAAGGTCCGACAAGTTCAACCATTATTGCGACATCGTTGATGCCTTCAAGAAACTTATGCGAGAACAAGCCCTCCTGGAACATCTGATCCTGGAGGATCTTCTGCCGAGCAAAAAAGACGAGGAAGATGATGATGATTTTGAGGAGGAAGAGTATTAAGAGGAGGATGAAGATTGATAGATGTAGATTGATTGATGAAGACCGTCAGGCGTTCCGGCGGATTTGCAATCCGCCGTTAAAAAATGTCCTAACCTATTTAGGATCTGCGGATTTGCAATCCGCAGCAAGGAGTATGCCCGCAGCAAGGAGTATGCTTTTTCTTTTGTTGGGGGATTAAAAATCCCCCGTTTTAATAGGTCGAACCTTTTTTAACGGCGGATTGCAAATCCGCCGGGACGCCTGACGGAGTTGCGTTCTTGATAAATTAAGAAGAGGTGTGTTATGACTCTTTCCCCTCAACTATTATACCCCTTTTATACCGCTTTTCTGCCCTTTTATACCATTTCGCCTTGCTTTTATACCTTTACAATCTTATTTTCCCGGACGTTTGGAAACGCTTCTTTTATTCCTTATTTTTGCACTGCTTTTCCGAACGGTTGAGCGGCGGGAGCCTGAGTTCTCGTCTTTGGTTTAATCTAAATATTTGTTATTATGTCTAATTTTAAAATGATCTCATTTGATGAATGCAAGCAGATGAGCCGTCGCCTCATCGCCATGAACCCTAATCGCAATGCAAACATGGGGCAGATTGCTACTTATCTCCTCGATTACTACACCGAGCTCACCAAGCAGTCCTGGCTCAGCACCCTCGTGGGGCAGATTCGTGACCTCACCGCCCAGCAGAACCTGATGGGCGAGGAGCAGAAGCAGACTGAGGCCTACAAGCAGCTCGACAGACAGATTTCCATCTTCAAGAAGCAGCTGCCATTCCGCTCTCCTCATTACTTCCACTTCCTCGATGACCATCGTGCCCAGAAGACCATCGACCCGGATGCCTTCACCTTCCAAACCACCGTTGACATCGACAACCCGGAGGAGGTAGAGGCGGCCGTGAAGAATGCCCTGCTGCTGAACGGAATGTTTGATGATCCTGCCGAGAAGCTTTTCAGAGAGAAGATTTTCTCTGCCGATGACATCGAGCTTTGGAAGGGAAAAGTGCTTCACGTGGAACGTTCGGCCCGTAACAAGGCGCACATCGATATCCGTATCCCGGTGGGAATGACCATCGCTGAGGCTCAGAGCGCCTTCTGCAAGCTCATCCATGCCACCGAGGACCCTAGCTGCGTTACGCCTGAGCGCATCATCTTCATCACCGATGCCGTGAGCCAGATCTATACTGCCGACGACTGGTACAAGCGACTGGATGAGGAAGCCGTGGCAGAATATCGTGAGGCTTACAGAAAGAGAGGATTGGATATTGACGGTCGTCCATTGGATGTAGATTCTGCAAAGCATCGTACTGCCCAGCAGAATCCATCAGCTCAAGGTCAATCTTTCCAGGGACAGTCTTCTCAGAGTCAATCTTCACATGGTTCTTCTGCATCTTCTTCCTCTGCTCCAACTGTAGATTTCCAGCCTGTCGAGAGCGAGGAGGAGAAGGCGAGAAGGGCTGCCAATGCCGTGCAGTATGAGCAGACATACGATGGCGTTCCTTACGAGGAGATTACCAAGGCGCTGGTGGATTTGATGGGCGGCGCTCCTGCCCATGGCAACCGCAACAACTTCATCTATCGTGAAGCCTGCCTGCTCAGATACATCTGCAATAGCGAGGCGGCTTGGATTAAGCAGGTAATCGAAATCTTCGGCGAAGACGAGGCGAAGGCGTTCGCCTCTGTAGAGAGCGCCTGCAAGGTGGCTCAGTCCTCGGAAATGCCCCAGCTCGTGAAGCAGGCGGTGGAGCTCGCCCGCAAGAACTATCTCGCCAAGCAGGCTACCGAGAAGGCGGGAATCTACGCTGATGTTCCTCCTCAGATGCCTGCCCGATTGCCTAAGCTCATCAAGCTGCTCACCAGCAAGGTGCCAGCCGATTTCAAGCCGGCTGTGGCGATGGCGGTCTTTCCTCCGCTTGCCGCTCATCTCAAGGGCGTAACCTTCCGCTACATCGACAATCAGGTGCATGAGGCGGCGATGATGAACCTGCTCGTAGCGCCGATGTCGTCTGGTAAATCAGCGGTAAACGGTCCTATCGACTGCATCATCGAAGACCTGGTGCAGATGGATAAGGTAAACCGTCAGAAGGAGCAGGATTGGAAGGACGAGGTGAACACCATGGGCGACAACAAGAAGAAGCCGGTGCGTCCGGAAGACATCTGCATCCGCATCGTTTCGCCCGACCTTACCCGTGCTGCCTACATCCAGCGTCTCGACGACGTGCAGAAAGCTGGCGGCGCCTATCTCTACTGCAAGATGGACGAGGTGGACATGCTCAGGAAGTTCAACGACCCTAGCCAGCTGATCCGTCTCTGCTGGGACAACTCTGAAGATGGTCAGGAGCGTGTGGGCACCAAGAGCGTTACAGCCCGCGTAAAGACCCGTTTCAACTGGAATGCTTCGAGCACCATTGCCGTTACCCAGAAGTTCTTCTCGGTAAGAGAGGTGGCAGATGGAGCCGTGAGCCGACTTTCGCTTGCCACCATCATCCGTCCCGATTTCGCTCCGTATCCGGTAGTGGGAGAGTATGATGCGCTGTTCAAGTCGGAGCTGGCTCCTTACATCCATCGTTTGAATGCTGCCAGCGGTTTCAAGGAGTGCAGGAAGGCGCGCCAGCTTATCGAGCGACTGGGCAGTGAGATTATGGAGATGGCTCAGCTGGCTTACAACAAGCCTTACGCCGAGTTTGCCAAGCGTGGTTTGGCGAATGGTTTCCGCAGGGCGATGGTGCTTTATCTGGCGAATGGCGAGAAGTGGGAGAAGCCGATAGAGGAATTCATAGAGTGGAGCGTGAAGTATGATTTGTGGTGCAAGATGCGTTTCTTCGGCAATCAGATGCAGGAGGCGATAGATGCCGACAATCGTGCCGTGTGCCATTCATCCGGTGTGAGCAATCTTCTTCTCTTCGTTCACGATACCTTTGACAAGGCTGAGATTCAGAATGTCTGTATGGTTCATGGCACCAAGACGAAGCTTGCCATCCTCCTGTGCAACTGGAAGAAGCGTGGCTTCATCGTGAAGAACGATGATGATACCTTCTCCAAGACGGCTAAGTTCATCGCCAAGTATGGCCATTATGGAACGCCTGGAATGGCAGCGTAAGGCTAGTAAAGCGGGCGTGGCGAAAGTCCCACGCTCCCGCTTTTGTCAGCATGCCCTGAAAGGGTAAAAGCGCAAACCGCACGCCCTGAAAAAAGCAGAAGCCAATGCCCATACGCCCTGAAAGGGCAGAAGCTCCTAGCCCAGGGCATCGCCCTGGGAACCATGGCAGCACGCCTGTCGCCCTGAAAGGGCAAAAGCTTTAAAAATACCGCCTTTTTGTAACATCTCTGTAAAGGTTCTTGACCTTCATCAAGAAATCGGGGCTTTTTGAAACTTTTCTCCTAAAAAGTTTGTGCGCGAGCACAGAAAGTTGTATCTTTGCATCGGAATTAAGAAAAAAGGATAAAAGATTAGTAATTTCAGGATACGAAAGGTATTGATAATAAGGGATTAAGATTGAAAAGTCAGGATACGGAAAAGGTTAATGATTGATTTCAGGATAAGAGAGGTATTAGAAATAAGGTAAAGATTGAAAATAGGGTAACATTGAAAGATTGTTAAGAAAAGGATAATGTTGAATTTAAAGTAAAGAAAGGAAAAAGTTATGTTAGTATTAGGTATTGTTTTCGCAGCAGTAGTAGCATTTGCTGCAACAGTAGGCGCAGTTAGCAACAAGCTTGCTTAAGCTGCCAGTGAAGTAAGGAACTTTAAAAGTTCAGAAACAGTAATTGAAGCAAAGTAGGAAGCCAATATGGGCTTCCGAGATGGAGAAGGAGAGCCAATGGGGCTTTCCGGAATGAGGGAGCAGATGATGCTCCTTTTTTTGTTTAACATTAAAACATCAGACATACATTATATATAAAAGGAAATCGGGTTGGTTAACAGGTTAACAGTTAACAGCCCGATTTCTTTGTTTCTACCTCTATTCGAGGATGTTTTTCTAACACCTTCTGCTTTTATGGCGTGTGGGGCATTGCCTTCTTCCTTTTCAAGAACTACTTGAAAATCAGGGTGGTGAGTCTGTCTTTATCAAACAGTTCCTGAGCCACGGCTTGAATCTGGGTGGCAGTAATCTCATCCACCTGCTCGTAGAGGCGGTCAACGTTCTTCTCCCAGCCATAGTGCAGGAAGCTCTTGCCGAAGTCGAGGGCGAAGTTCTCGCGGTTGTCGCAAGCTACGCCTATCTGACCCTTAATCTGTTTCTTGGCAGCCTTGAGCTGCGCATCGCTCAATGGCTTCTGCATGAACTTATCCAGCTCCTTGCGAACCAGGCGGAGGCAGCGTTTCACATCGTGCTCATCGCAGCCGAAATAGATGCTCCAGGTGCCCGTGTCGCCATAGGAAATCATCGTGCTTTCTACGGTATAAACCAAGCCGTTGTGCTCTCTCAGGGCGAGGTTCAGCTTGGCGTTCATACCCGGTCCTCCCAGCATATTGTTGAGCAGATAGAGCGGCATTCGGCGGTCGTCGTTCACATCGTAAGCGCGGGTTCCAATCATCACATGAGCCTGATGCGTATTCTTCTGCATCACAATCGTCTTCCCCGCAACTTTACTTTGAACATTGAACTTTGAGCTTTGAACTTTATGATTTGCATCGCCTGCTTCCATTTCTTCCGTAGGTGTTTCGCCAGTAGGCGTTTTTTCAGCAATCCTTTCTTCCGTAGGCGTTTTTTCAGCAATCCTTTCTTCCGTAGGCGTTTCGGCGGATTTGCAATCCGCCGAGCAAGCAAGCTCTCGGCCTTTTGGGCACTCTCCCAAAGCCTTCTGGATAAGCTTCACCAGCTTCTTGAAATCAATATCCCCGTATGCGAAGAATATCGCATTATCCGGCCGGTAAAGCTTCCTTGTGAAGCGCAGCGCATCCTCCGTCTTGAAAGCCCGAACCTGCTCGGCTGTGCCCAGAATATTATGCCCCAGCGGCGAACCCTTGAAGAGGATATTCTCGAACTCATCGTAAATCAGTTCGGCTGGCGAATCATTATAGCTCTCAATCTCATCGCAGATTACCTCCACCTCCTTATCTATTTCCGCCTGCGGATAAACCGAGTGGAAGACGATGTCGGAAAGCAGGTCCACGGCCCTTGCGATGTGCTCCTTCAGGATGGCGGAGTAATACACCGTGCCTTCCTTGTTGGTGTAGGCATTCAGGTCGCCGCCCACACTCTCCAGACAGTTGAGTATGTGCCAGGCTTTTCTGCGTTCGGTGCCCTTGAAGGTGACGTGCTCGCAGAAGTGAGCCAAGCCCTCCTCGCCCGGCTCCTCGTTGCGGGTGCCGGCATTTATCTGATAGCCGCAATACACCACCTGACTGTCCGATGGCAGGTGGATGATGCGGAGTCCGTTGTCTAATGTATAAGTATTGTATTTCATTTCAAGGTGCAAAGTTACATTGAAAATGTAATGAATCCAAAAAAATGGGCATTTATTTTGCATTATCGGCAAAAAGAATTATCTTTGTCCCCAAAAAATATAAATAGAGACATAAAACAATGCGTAAGGTTATAGGAATAGGAGAGACCGTGCTTGATATCATCTTCAAGAACGGCAAGCCGATAGAGGCAGTACCAGGTGGCTCATCGTTCAATGCAGTCATCTCGTTGGGACGTGCGGGCGTGAATGCTTCGTTTATCAGCGAGGCGGGCAACGACCGTATTGGTGAGTATGTGATTCAGTTTCTGAGAGATAATGGGGTGAATGCCGACAATGTGAGCATCTTTCCGGAATCGAAGTCGCCGCTCTCGCTGGCGTTCCTCGACGAGAACAACAATGCCGACTACATCTTCTACAAGGATCATCCCCACGACCAGCTGGAATTTGCCACTCCGGAAATCAATCCTGGCGACATCGTGCTCTTCGGTTCGTTCTTCGCCCTGAATCCGGTGGTTCGTCCTCAGGTGGCCGGTTTCCTGGAGTACGCCAAGAATCACGGTGCCATCCTCTATTACGACATCAATTTCCGTGCTTCTCATCAGAATGAGATCATGAAGATTACGCCTAATCTGATAGAGAACCTGGAGTATGCTGATTTTGTGCGCGGAAGCCATGAGGACTTCGGAATCCTCTACAAGAAGCCGGAGGCGGATAAGGTGTATAATGCCGAAATCAGTTTCTACTGCAAGAAGTTTATCTGCACCCAGGGCGCTGAGCCTGTAGAGGTGAGAGCCGAGAACGGCTTTGCTAAGAGTTATCCTTCGGAGAAGATGAAGCCGGTGAGCACCATCGGAGCCGGCGATAACTTCAATGCCGGTTTCGTATTCGGACTGATTAAGGATGGAATCACCCGCGAGGATATCGACCGTGGATTGTCTGAGGCGCAATGGGATAGCCTCCTGAAGAGCGCCCAGGAGTTCTCCACCGAATGCTGCAAGGACATCTACAATTATGTTTCCAAGGAATTCGGAGAGCAAAAGAAGAAGGAATTGTAAAAATATAAGGATATGACAGAAATTATAAACAAGATTTATTACGTAGGCGTTAACGACCGCAACAAGCATCGTTTTGAGGGTCTTTGGCCTTTGCCTAACGGAGTGAGCTACAACTCGTATATCATTGATGATGAGAAGGTAGCGCTGGTAGATACTGTAGAGGTAGATTTCTTCACCCAGTTCCTCGAGAACATTCACGAGGTGATTGGCGACCGCGAAATCGATTACCTCATCATCAACCACATGGAACCTGACCACAGCGGCTCCATCGCCCTCATCAAGAAATATTACCCTAACATCAAGATCGTGGGCAACAAGAAGACGCTGGGAATGCTGGAAGGCTTCTACGGCGTAACTGATGACGTGGTAGAGGTGAAGAATGGCGAAACTCTCTCTCTGGGCAACCACGAGCTGAGCTTCGTTCTCATCCCGATGGTTCACTGGCCAGAAACCATGGTAACCCTCGATGCAAAGAACAAGGTGCTCTTCTCGGGCGATGCGTTCGGCTGCTTCGGTGCGCTGAACGGCGGAATCATCGATACGGAAATCAACTGCGAGACTTTCTGGCTGGAGATGGTCCGCTACTATTCAAACATTGTGGGTAAGTATGGAATCCCTGTTCAGAATGCCTTGAAGAAGTTGGCTGGCGTGGATCTGGATTACATCTGCTCAACCCATGGTCCTGTTTGGCACGAGCATATTGAGAAGGTAATCGGCATGTATGATAAGATGTCGAAGTACGAGACGGAGCCGGGCTTGGTTATCTGCTACGGCACCATGTATGGCAACACCGAGCGTATGGCAGAAATCATCGCCCGTGCAGCAAGCAAGGCAGGCGTGAAGAACATCGTGATGTATAATATCTCGAAGACTCACCACAGCTACATCCTGCGCGACATCTTCCGCTACAAGGGTCTTATCGTAGGTGCTCCAACCTACAATGCCGGTCTTTATCACGAGATGGAGGTTCTCCTCTCTGAGCTTGCCAATAAGGATGTCAAGAACCACCTTCTTGGCTGGTACGGTTCTCATTGCTGGGCAAGCAAGGCTGTGGCTAAGATTCAGGAGTGGAACGAAACCAAGCTCCACTACGAGCCTGTGGGCGAGCCGGTGGATATGAAGCAGGCGATTACTCCAGAGGTAAAGGCACAGTGCGAGGCTCTGGGTAAGGCGATGGCAGAGAAGCTGCTGGCGGAATAAAAGATTTCTTATTGGAGATAATAGATAAGATTTTAGAATAATCAAGAGCGGAAGAACAACTGGGGTTAACAGTTGTTTTTCCGCTCTTTCTTCATCTATTTCATATAGGATTTTTATCCCTCGCAGAGCTTTGTCAATTCTTCCAGGTTATCCGCCACTTCTATCACATCTCGCCAATCGCCACGAATCATGCTTTTCTCTGCCATATCGTCCAAAAGGGCGATGGTGGAATTCCAGAAGCCTTTCATGTTGTAGAGAATCACCATCTTGTGGTGGTAGCCGATGGTGTGGGCGGCGGCGATGGTGAAGATTTCATCCAGGGTGCCGATGCCGCCAGGAAGGGCTACGAAGATGTCGCTCTGGGCAAGCATCAGGTCCTTGCGGTCGCTGAGATTATCACACGGAATCTCGATGTCGAGGTCTGGGAAGGTTCTTCCTCCTCGCTCTACAAGCGTAGGAACCACACCGATGGTTCTTCCGCCATTCGCCTTTACTGCCTTGCCGATGCAATCCATCAGACCGGAGTTGCAGCCTCCGAAAACCAGGTCGTGGCCGTTCTCAGCCATCCACTTTCCCATCTCTTCTGTCATCGTGAAGAAGTCGGGGTCGATATTCTTATTTGCTGAACAAAAAACTGCTATTTTCATGTCTTTATTTTCTATTTGATAATGTTTTATCTGTTGTTTATGAATGTTTTATCTTCTATTTGATGATGTTTTATCCGTTATTTATAAATGTTTTAGGCAAAGGTACGCAAAAATATCGAGATTATTGGGCTCTTTTTGCGGATAATTTCTTAATTTTGCAAACAATAACTAATCTTATAAACAGGAAGATAGATTTCTTATCGACAAACCTCACATCGCCTCCCTCGCCTGTCCGAAACCGATGCTCTTCATCAACGGCACAAAAGGCAAGCTCTTTCCGGTACCCAGCGTAAAGGATGCTTTCGCAGAAATGTACAAGGTTTGGAAGAGTCAGGGGGCTGATAATCTGCTGGATACGGAACTTTGGGATATTCCTCATTCCTGCGGTTTGAAGGCGCAGGAGAAAATGCTGGAGTTTCTGGATAAGAATCTGAAATAAGAAGATAAATAAAGAGCGGAAGAACAACTGGGGTTAACAGAGTTAACAGTTAACAGTTGTTTTTCCGCTCTTTTCATTATGAATTTACCACAATTCTGCTGGCGACAAGTCCTTGTCCTTTCTGCCCATCAGATAGTAATCGGCAAGGAATTGGAGGTTTGCCTGGGTAATCTTCAAGCCTTCCTCCTTCACATATCGGCTGGTGAAGATATTGGCGTCAGGCAACATATTGTTCTCTATCAGCTTACACACAATCTCGTAAGGAAGTGGGCGGCCGTTGCCGCTGATGATGCTGAAGCAGTCTTCTTCAGCGCGCTCAGCGTTGTAGTAAGGATTCTCAGGCGAAGCGATGCAGTGGGCGAAGCCGAAACTGATATTGATACCCGTATAAGGACTTGCACTCACGATGATGCCCTTTTCGTATTTCTGTGGGAATCGGATATCCTTAGGCAATTCGAACTCAATCTCATTGAGGAACTCCTTCAGGGTCTTCACATCCTCCAGGAAGATGAACTTGTCGCCATAATCCTTTGCCTTCAGCAGGTTGTAATCGTGGATAGCCTTCTCGCGATCTACGCTAGTCTCCATCTTCTCGATCTTCTCCTTGAATTCCTTATCCTCCCAGAGCTTGTGAGTAGGCATTTCAGCCGTAATCTTCTCAAGCCACTCTAAGGAAGTAAGCGCCAGAAGATTGCTTCTGCTGGCAATGGTCATCTCCATCTGTACGGAGTAGGCCATAGGCTCTGTAAGTCCCTGAGGAGAATTTGCCATCTGCTGGAGAGCAAACTGCAGGCGCTGGCGGTTGCCCACATTGAAGTAGCAGCCATAGTGGAACCAAGCCAACGTGTCGCGGCGGTGGATTTCGTCGAGCTGCTTCTCTTCTTCTTCATTCTGATTCTCCAGTACAGGCATTTCGCTCAGATAGGTAATCAGACGCTCATTCTCAGGCGCAGTCTCGTATTCCTTGTCGAGCAGATTATAGGCAAGCTTGGCAGCCAGCGTCATCGTACTGAAGAGGAAAGGAACGGCTTCCTGAATGTAGGTGCTCTGCTGGTAATGGTGCCAGCACAGGAACTTGATGTCGGCGAAGTTGATTTCTTCCGGATCGTAGGCTGGAACATCTTCGTTCAGGGTATTCGGAACGAAATCGTCCTCGTTCTCATAGAAAGGAATGTAGGAACCGTAGCGCTTCTTGCATTCCGCAGTAAACGCCTTCCAGATTCCTGCACCGGAAATCACATCCTCAAAGTAGCCCGCAATGCTGAGTGCAAGCTGCTTGGCATCCTCCACATTCTTAAACTGATGGGTGAAGCACGCCTCGTCGAGGGCGTGGTATATTTCGTTAGCCAGTTCTGTATAGTACTGATCTACTTCGTTTGGTTTCTCGTATGGATGCATTGCCATCCAATCCTGGGTGAAAATTACCTTTTTCATTTTTTTCGATTCTTTGTTATTCGAGGTTAAGCGATGTCGTTGTGACGCGATATTCGTTCTTCTCGGTTGATGTTTATGATTCTTGTTAGCTAGTTCGGAGCAATATTGCCCGATTTATCTGTAAAGATAATGCAAAGATAATGAATTCTGCGCAAAAAATGCAAGAAATTCGCAGTTTTTTCGTATCTTTGCACCCGAATTTAGGCAATCTTAATAAATGCGTGGGATTGCCGCAAGCGTTTCGGAAGGATTTTGCACCCTAATTCATGGCTGGGAGGGTGAATTCGGCCTTCCATTTAGATTATAATGAATTAAGGTTAAAAAGATTTGAAGACATTTGAAGAATTGGGCGTGAGCGAGGAGATTCGCCGTGCCATCGAAGAGCTTGGATTTGAGAATCCAATGCCAGTTCAGGAAGAAGTTATCCCATATTTGCTTGGTAATAAGAACGATGTGATTGCGTTGGCGCAGACCGGTACGGGTAAGACTGCATCTTACGGTATTCCGGTTATCCAGAAGACTGATGCCAGCAGCAAGCAGACACAGGCTATCATCCTCAGTCCTACACGTGAGCTCTGCCTCCAGATAGCAGACGATTTGAACAGTTTTGCCAAGTACATCGACGGTTTGCATATTGCCGCAGTTTATGGCGGTACCGACATAGGAAGCCAGATTCGCACCCTGAAGCATGGTGTGCAGATTATCGTGGCTACCCCTGGCCGTCTGCTCGATTTGATTAATCGTGGCGTGGCTCAGTTGGAGAACGTGAACAACGTGGTGCTTGATGAGGCTGACGAGATGCTGAACATGGGCTTCTCTGAGAGTATCAATGCCATCTTTGAGAACGTTCCGGAAGATAGAAACACTCTGCTCTTCTCGGCTACCATGAGCAAGGACATCGAGAAGATTGCCCTCAACTACCTGCACGACCACAAGGAAATCGTAGTGGGTTCGCGCAACGAGGGTGCTGAGCATGTAAACCACATCTACTATCTGGTAAATGCCAAGGACAAGTATCTCGCCCTGAAGCGCGTGGTGGATTTCTATCCACGCATCTTTGCAATTATCTTCTGCCGCACCAAGCTGGAGACTCAGGATATTGCAGATAAGCTGATTAAGGATGGTTATAATGCAGAGGCGCTGCACGGCGACTTGAGTCAGCAGCAGCGTGACCTCACCATGCAGAAGTTCCGCAACCATACCGTTCAGTTCCTGGTGGCTACCGATGTGGCTGCCCGTGGTCTGGACGTAGATGATCTTACTCACGTTATCAACTATGGTTTGCCTGATGATGTGGCAAGTTACACCCACCGAAGTGGTCGTACGGGTCGTGCCGGAAAGAAGGGAACATCCATCTCTATCATCCATACCAGAGAGAAGTTCAAGGTTCGCCAGATTGAGAAGCAGATTGGCAAGGAGTTCGTGGACGGCGTTTTGCCAACCCCAGAGGAAATCTGCAAGAAGCAGCTCTTCAAGACCATGGACGACATTATGAAGACCGATGTGGATGAGGATCAGATTGAACCATACATGGCTGAAATCAACCGCCAGTTTGAGTACATCGACAAGGAGGACATCATCAAGAAGATGGTAACCATCACCTTCGGTAAGTTCCTCGATTACTATAAGAACGCTCCTGAGATCATCAAGCCGGAAACAGGCAAGGGTTCCCGTGGCGGAGAGGGTCGTGGAAATCGTGGCGAAGGCCGTGGCAAGGTTTCCAATGGTCGCAGAAAGCATGAGACTGAGGCTGGTTTCAAGAGACTGTTCATCAACCTGGGTAAGGCGGATGGTTTCTATCCGGGCGAAATCATGCAGTATCTGAACAAGCACGTGAAGGGTCGTCAGGAGGTGGGTCACATCGACCTGCTGAGTAAGTTTGCCTACATCGAGGTGCCTGAGGAGGATGCGAAGCGCGTGATGAAGGCTTTGAACGGTACTGAGTATAAGGGCAGAACCGTGAGATGTAACGATGCTGATGAGGAAGGTCATGGCAGAGCAGCCCGTGGCGGACGCAGTTCTGAGGGCAGAGGCGGCCGTGGTTCAGAAAGAGGAGGTCGCAGTTCGGAAGGTCGTGGTCGCAGAGGTTCTTCTGATGATGCAAGAGACTCTCGTGATTCTCGTGGAAAGGGAGGACGTGGAAGCCGTGGTGAATCTCGTGGCGGAAGAAAGTCTCGCTCTCAGGAGGATACAGGCGATTGGCGCCAGTTCTTCCAAAACAACGACAACGTGAAGCTCAAGGGCGAGGAGCCAAACTTCGAGGAAGAAGGCTGGGCTCGTCGCAGACCTAAGAAGAAGTAATTTAGGCAGACGATATATAATAAGGTGAAAGCCTGCATCGAATGGGATGATTCTCCCAGTTTGATGCAGGCTTTTGCTATTTTATAATGTATGCCTAATACTACGCATGTAGACGATATTGCCAATTGGTGCACTCTGTGATAGTACACATTTTAGCTAACATTCCAAGTTTTTTTCATGAAATTCTAAACTTTTCTACAAAAGTTATTGTGTTTTCAAATATCTTTTGTATCTTTGAGGCGGATTTGGTGAAAATCATCTCCAGACATGTTAGAAATTAATAAGAAGCGTTATGCTTATTTTGTGAATTGGAAACCTAGAAAATTTCTCAAACGCCCAAGGGTGGCATAGTGGTTCTCACGCAAGCGTGGGCTGCTATTTCACATTCGTGCGTTAAGGTTTCCTAGGACCTCCAATTCAGAACGTGGCATAGTCAGTACCACGCTTCACGTTTAATTAGAGGTTCATCCGAAGTGCTGGGATGATGATGGAGAATAGACTAATGAGTAACTTTAAAACCATTTAAATTTAGTTCGGACGAGAAATGTATATGTATTGCTTTGTTTATAGAAAATCTTAAAAATGATGTGATGGTGAAAGAAAATGTTAAACCTAAGAGTCAGATAGAATTCTTCATAAATAAGTCTGCAAAGGAATTCAATAACGATACTAAAATTTATCGTTATATGGATTTTGATTGCTTCTTGCAAATCTTAGATAAAAAGTTTTATATTTCTGCAAAGAAACATTTTTCTGATTGTTATGATGCAGGAACAAAAGTCCCATTGAAGGACATATTTAAGAATTTTGTGAATGTATGTGAAGGCAAAAGCGTGGTACTGAAAAACTATACATCTATAGAATTGATAGAAATGTTCAAGAAGTCACAAAACTATCTTACCTCTTGTTGGACTTTGAACAAAGATGACATTTTGATGTGGCAAGCATATACACATGGCAATTGTGGTATTTGTATTAAATCAACAGTGGGAAATGTAATAGCAGCATTGGATCCAAACGCAATTAAACCTTATTTGATATGTTGTTCTCCGATGTATTATAACGGATATTCAAGTTTACAGGAAGTTGAAGGAATCTTATTTCAAAAACAGAACCAATATAAAGGAGAAAAAGAGGTTCGTTTTTATTTTTTGAATGGTATTTTTAATGACGAATCAGCTAATTATGATAAAAACTACGCAGTGTTTGATATTGATTCTGATGTTTTGATAGATGAGGTGATATTATCTCCCTTTATGCGTGGCAACAGTGCACAAGTTCTGAAACATAAATTAGAGGAAAGTAATCCATATTTAGAAGGACGTATATACAAATCAGAAATTAGTTTATAATGTTTGGGGTATATTTTAAGAATCAAAAAGGAAGCGTTATGAAGAAAGTGTTATCTAAGATTTTTGTAATTTTTGCTTTTTGCTTTTCTTTTACGGAAACCTATGCTCAATACAAGATAGAGCAGGATGGATGGGGAGGAGAGTATATGGGACAATTGGTTGCAACAGGCTATCATGTTTGTGGCTCTTTTTTTGATAAGATTCCATTATCGTTATTAGTCCAGTGTGAAAGTGCAAAGAATATATATCATGTGTCATGTCTTTTAAGTCTATATTCTCCTTGTGAGTTTCCTCCAAGAGGTATTCTCTTGTTGAAAACCGACAAAGGTGAAGTCATAGAACTTTCATGTGGTGCAAATGGTGGTAACATAAAAAAGGAACAGCGTTTAGATGGTAAGGTCTTTTATCGTTATAGAGCTGTTGTGTTTTTCGAGATTAAAGAAGAGAAACTTAAAGAGATTATCGAAGGGCAAATAGTAAAGGTACGCTTTCAAACGGAAAGTAAACCATTGGATAAAGTCTTTAAAAACAATGAATTTAGCTACGTTTTATATTTATCGTGGTTAAGTATTCAGAGAAGGCTTTATCCTGAAAGGTTTAAGGATGAACTTCGAGAAGGATTTTGAATTAAAGCGTAATGCATTTGATTGGAAGTATATTTTAGGCTAATGATAGATACATAATTTATGAAAAATAAGATTTTTGTTATATTTTGTTTGTTGTTGGCTATAGGTATGAACTCTTGTGGCAATAAGCAAACGACATCTGGTAAGGATAAACTCGATACAGTATGGAATGAAAGAGTACAAGATACATTTTATGGTCTTGTTTTAGGAAAAGAAGCTTCTGTTGATAAAATTGTTACAACATTAGAAAGCCATGGGTTTTATTGGAATAAACAATACAGCACGGATGAGTTGTTGCATTTTAGATCACGCCAAAGTCAATATTTTTCTTTTGGTGGGCTTAGTTGGCAAATGCTAGATGTAGAAAGAACCAATAATATTCTTAGTGCTGTTCGATTTATGAATAGTGGTTTAGATAAGGCAGCGGCATTGAGTACTTATAAAGATATAAAAATTGCAATGGAAGCAAAGTATTCTCCATCAGCGATAGCTACAACGGATACTACGATTTATGCAGAAACTTATTATTTGGGCAGGAATAAGGTTTATTCAACTCTCTCTTGTTTTAGATATGAAGCTGTAGAAAAGAAAATAATGATAGGGACAAGATTAGTGTATTGGACAAAAAAAGGAAAAAAAGCTTCTAATGATGAACTGTAAAATAAAAGAAGGTAACTAAAGTTTCCCACCCCAAAATAATGGGGTAAAAATAACAGTTTCTCAATAAAAAGTTGTATCTTTGTAATCGTCAAACAACAATAAAACAACGATTTAAAGAGTAACTGTTATTGATGTAAAATTAAGCAATTTTTCTGAGTTGTCCAACATATTAAGTGTTAAAAGTTCATTGAGAACGAATTTAATGTCTCTTTTCACCCGATTTGGGCTTGGTCATCTGCTCTGTAGAATGTCCTTGGAGAAGCAAGCAGGCATTCCTACCGTTCTGCTAATCCTGTCTCTCTGTCTTTTCCGTATAGCAGGTGAGAGCATACACTCCATGTATAAGAAGTCATATTATGACCTTCTGAATACAGGTCACAATTGCTATTATCGAATGATGCGCAGAGCTACCATGGACTGGCGCAAACTCCTTATAGGGATGGCTCTTCGCTTTTTGGCAATTCTTCGTAAGGAACATGCCGAAGTATCTTCTGATAACGCAAGTTACATATTTGACGACACTACGTTGGAGAAAACAGGCTATGGCATAGAGCAAATCAGCCGTGTCTTTGACCATGTGCAGGGTAAATGTATCCTTGGATTCAAACTGTTGGTATGCGCATTTTTTGACGGAAAGAGTACGATACCTATAGATATGTCCCTTCACTGCGAGAAGGGCAAGAAGAAGGACTTCGGACTTACTGCAAAGCAACGTAAGAATCGTTTCTCTAAAAAACGCAAGAAAGAGGATCCTAACTTCATGAGATTCAAAGAATCAACGGATTCAAAGCTTCAAGTTGCTGTGGAAATGCTAAAACGAGCATGTGCTCACAAGAGTTTACGTGCCAAGTATGTGCTTTGTGACAGCTGGTTCACCTGCGAATACTTCATCAGCGAGGTTCTCAAACTCGGCAAGGGTGATCTGAACCTTGTTGGATTGGCAAAGATGGGCAACACCAAGTACTCTGTAAATGGGAAGTTGCACAATGCAATGGAACTGATAGCACTATATGAAGGCAATTCTCAATTTTGCCATAACTGCAGACGGTACAAGTGCCATTATATCGCATTGAGAGGAAAACTGGGAGACCAGCCTGTACGTATCTTTCTTATAAGATATGGCAGAAACCATCGATGGAATGTTTTGTTGAGCACAGACCTCAGTATGTCTTTTGTCAGGGCATTTGAGGTTTACCAAATTAGATGGAACATAGAGGTTCTGAACAAGGAATGCAAGCAGTATCTTGGTCTCGGAGCATGTGCTGGTAGAGACTTTGATGAGCAAATAGCCGATTGTACTCTCTGCTTCCTTACATATATAACTATGGCCTTAGAGAAGAGATTCTTTGAATATGAAACCATGGGAGAACTGTTTGGAAATATGGAGGAAGACCTTATGGCGTTGACTCTTTGGAAACGAGTGCTATACTGCATAAAGCGTCTTTTGGAAGTTCTTTGCGAGCATCTTGGTGTTACCATTGACGAACTGGAAGAGAGCCTGATTAATGATGACGAAGCTGCCTCCGCTTATCTTGTCATGGCTAAAGCGCTGGAAGATGGAGAACGAACGAAAAATGTTGCATGAAACACTTTTTAGGTAAGAGTTAAAACTCCCTGTTTACAGGGCTTAGCAGAGTTTTATATCTGAAAAAGCCCTATTTTGTAGGGGGTGGGAAACTTTAGAAGGTAAGTGTTGCGTGGGGCTTGGGACTCTATTCCTAGTAGTCTGTAAAGTGTCTAAAAGTTGCATAAAACAACATCCATTTTTGTTGATATTCAATGATGCAGTATATATATCTTACCCAACTTTTAGACTTTACAGACTACTTCAAGAGCTAAACCTGAAATTAGAATTATATGAGGATTATTCTCAAAATGTAGAGTCTGACGAATTATGATAGATATGCATCAAATGGGATGTTTTGATGCAATATCCATATTTTGCGGTAAAAATACAGCAATTTCTTTGGTAAATTGCGGTGTTTTTACCGCAATTTTTGTATATTTGCAGCTGTAAACATCAAATAAGGCAAGAAATATGGAATTATTGAAGCAACTTTCTGACAATCTTATCAAGCGTACCGATACTCGATACCTACGATATATGTATCATCAGATTCCTTGGTCGAATCGGATGACGGCTCTTGTTGGACCTCGTGGAGTCGGCAAGACAACACTTCTTTTGCAGTATATCAAATTGAATCTTCAGATGAAAGACACACTCTACGTGAGTGCAGAATCCATCTATTTCGCTAATCATACTCTCTTTGAAACTGCAATGAAGTTTAGCCAACTTGGCGGCAAGCATCTTTTTATCGATGAAATACATAAATATAAGGGATGGGCTACAGAACTTAAAATGATATACGATAATCTGCCAACCTTGCAAGTGGTATTTACCGGTTCTTCTGTGCTTGATATTTATAAAGGTACAGCAGATTTAAGTCGCCGGGTATTGGTCTTTACGATGCAAGGTTTGTCTTTTCGTGAAAACATCGGTATGGAAAAGGGCATAGACATTCCTGTCTCTACATTGGAACAAATCGTAAACAATGAAGTTGTGTTGCCTGAGGAGATTGAGCATCCGTTGGCATTGTTTAATGAATATTTGCGCAAGGGCTACTATCCTTTTTCTAAGGATGAGGGCTATAGGATGCGACTGAATCAAGTGGTGAGTATGACTTTGGAGACGGATATTCCACAATATGCCAATTATACGGTGATGGTGTCCAGAAAATTGAAGGAACTGATGCAGGTAATAGCTGATAGTGTGCCTTTCAAGCCAAACATGAGTACCATTGCTACAACTATCAAGGTAGATCGCAATAACCTGCCCGATTACTTCGAACTTATGGAGCGTGCAGGTTTGATAGCCCAACTTCACGAGTCCACAGGAGGAGTGCGTGGTTTGGGTAAGGTAGAAAAGGTGTATCTTGATAATACCAACCTCTCCTTTGCTCTCTCTTCTTCGGTGCCTGATATTGGCAATCAGCGAGAGACTTTCTTTTTTAATCAGATGCGTGTGAATCATGCTGTCTTCAATTCTCCAATTTCTGATTTTCAGATAGAAGACAAGACATTTGAAATTGGTGGTAAAAAGAAAGGTCAGAAGCAGATTTCTGAGGCTAAAGAAGGATATGTTGTGAAGGATGATATAGAGACAGGCATGGGCAATGTTATTCCTCTCTGGGCTTTTGGTATGAACTATTAGACAATTATAAGTTAATGAAGAAAACTATTCTTATCGCTTGTCTGGGACTGGTAAGTCTGGGCTTGCAAGCACAGAGCATTTCGCTCGCTGGTGAATGGAATGTGGAGTTGGGAAAGAGCGGTAGTGCTTTTGCCAAGAGTAAGCGTGCCTTCCAGGGTGAGGTGAAGCGTGTCATTCTTCCCGGTACCATCGATACGAACCATCTGGGATTCGCTCCGAAAGATACGATGGAAACTACGCATCTTACAAGGCTCTATGCCTATAAAGGAGCTGCAAGATATTCCAGAACCATCAATATCCCGAAGGATTGGAAGAAGAAGCCGGTAGAACTCTTCCTGGAGCGTACCCGACCAACATGGGTGTATGTGGATGGAGAACTGGTGGACTCCTGCAACTTCATCTCTACTCCTCAGCGCTATCTTCTGCCAAAGAAGGTGAAGCCGGGCAAGCATTTCCTGGAAATCGTGGTGGATAATGGAAGAGGTGTGCCTGATCAGGTTTACGGCTCCAGCCATGCTTATACAGAAGATACGCAGACCAACTGGAATGGAATTATCGGAAGGATAGAACTCCAGCTAGCCAGTTCAGTAGAGAGCAAATCTGCAGAAACTCTAACAGGAGCAATCCCTAGCCGTTCTGTAGCTTCTCCTTCCGCCCTTCAGATGCCTGATTTCGCCAAGGATTTCCATATTGAGGGTGCTCACTTTTACGCCAATGGTCATAGGATATTTCTTCGTGGCAAGCACGATGCGGCTGTCTGGCCGTTGACGGGACATGTAGAGATGAGCGTGGAAGGCTGGATGAAGTATCTCGGAACCTGCAAGGAGTATGGAATCAACCATGTGCGCTTTCATTCCTGGTGCCCACCGGAGGCGGCTTTCGTGGCAGCGGACAGTTTGGGAATCTATCTCCAGCCGGAACTTCCTTTCTGGGGTTCTTTCGATAAGAAGGATGAAAGGCTGATGGCGTTCCTGCATCAGGAAGGCGAGAACATCCTCAGAGAATATGGTCATCATCCTTCTTTCAGAATGATGGCGCTGGGTAATGAACTCTGGGGCGACATCGACAAGATGAAGGAGTTTGTGGATGATTTCCGCAAGATTGCACCCGATAAATACTATACCTTCGGAAGCAATTACTATCTCGGTTACCAGGGAATAAAAGAAGGAATGGATTACTTCACCACTTGCCGCATCGGAGGCGAGGGATGGGGTAAATACAATACTCATACCCGTGGTTCCTTCTCCTTTGCCGATGCCTATGATGGCGGAATGATTAATCATTTCCATCCTAATTCTACGATGAATTTTGATGAGGCTTGCGATAAGGCAGGAATCCCAATCATCTCTCACGAAACAGGCCAGTTTCAGACCTATCCTGACTATCGGGAAATAAAGAAATACACTGGAGTGCTTCATCCTTATAACTTTGAAGTGTTCCGCCGCAGGCTGGCTGCAGCCGGAATGCTCTCGCAGGCAGATGATTTCCATAAGGCTTCGGGCTTATGGAGCGTGAAACTCTATAAAGCCGATATAGAGATGGATTTGAGAACCCGGAATATGGCGGGCTTCCAACTGCTCGATATTCAGGATTATCCCGGTCAGGGAAGTGCTTTCGTAGGCATCCTCGATGCGTTTATGGAGAGCAAGGGAATCACTACGCCCGAGGAATGGCGCCAGTGGTGTTCGCCTGTGGTTCCTCTGTTGGAAATGAAGAAGTTCTGCTTCGAGGATGGCGAGAAGATTCAGGCTAAGGTTAAGGTAGCCAACTATGGCGGTTCTTCGCTGAAGGGCAAGAAACTGAAATGGCATCTGGCTGCCGAGAACGGATTGTTCTGTATGGATGATGGAACTTTCAGCACCAAGGATGGTGAAGTGAGAAAGAATGTGGGCGACTTGATGGCTGAGGATGAGGGAGTATTGAACATCTTTTCATACGATGAAGGTTTGGTGGATGTAGGTGAACTGAATGGTGTTTTTCACGTGCAGAAACCTACCAAGCTGCTTCTTACATTAAACATTGAAGGAACAGAGGCGAGAAACTCCTACGAACTTTGGGTTTATCCGAAGAAGGCTTTGGAAAAGAAGGGCGTTATCATAGCCAAGGATTTGAATGATGAAGTGGTGAAAGTCTTGGAAAAGGGTGGAAAGGTGCTTTGGATGCCTACGGCTTCCAGTCATTTTGTGGCTGCCGATGATACGCTTTCGCAGGCAGATAATTCAGTTTTGCAGGCAGATGATACGTTATCGCAGGCAGATAATGCTACTCCTTATACGGTGGGCGGACTCTTCCAGACCGATTACTGGAATTATCGCATGTTCAAGACCATCTGCGAGAACAACAAGAAGAAGGTTTCTCCAGGAACCCTGGGCATTCTGACGAATCCGGAACATCCGATATTCAAGGGATTCCCAACGGAAATGCACACCAACTGGCAATGGTTCCCGGTTATTAAGGAATCGCATCCGTTGGTGCTTGACAACTTCGCCAAGGATTATCGCCCGATTGTTCAGGTGATAGATAATATCGAGCGGAATCATAAGTTGGGTTTGGTGATGGAATGGAAGGTGGGAGCCGGAAAGCTTCTCGTCTGCATGAGCGATTTGGAGAAGGCTGCCCAATATCCGGAAGGCAAGGCTTTCTATCAGAGTGTAATTGATTACATGCGCTCTGCTTCTTTCAATCCATCTTTTGAAATAACGGTGGATGAATTGAAGAAGAAACTTGCCGAGAAGCCTCGTCAGGTTTCATTGAAGGAGCTGAATAATATCTCGCAATATTAATTGAAATTCTGTAGGTTGCGAATCTGTAAGATAAAACAAGTTGAAAATCAATAAGATAGCAAGAATAGAAAGACTAAATAAAACAAGAGCGGAAAGCCAGGAGTTAACAGGTTAACAGTTAACAGCTGATTTTCCGCTCTTTTTTTATATTATCCTGAGACTAATCTTTATCCCAGGATAAACCATTCTATCATCTCTGTTGATTCAGAGATAGGATTTACTTCGCATTGATCTCCTTCAAGAGGCGGTCTGCGTGTCCCCACTTATCCATCAGGTAGAGCACATAGCGAATATCTACACCAATGCAGCGAGCCAGGCGCTTGTCGAAGTTGATGTCAGAGCTGAGGCTGTCCCAGTTGCCATCGAAGGCAAGACCAATCAACTCACCCTTACCATTGAACATAGGGCTACCAGAATTACCACCGGTAATATCGTTGTTGGTGAGGAAGCAGAGCTGCATCTTGCCAGTCGTCTTGTCCTGATACTTGCCGAAATCCTTCTCAGAGAGAAGCTCGTGCATGATAGGCTCAGCGTAGTAATCGATGACCTTGTCGCCCTTCTTCATCTTCTCTACGATGCTCTCGGCTGTGGTATAATAGCCTGATGGCTTGCCACCGAGGTCGAAACCGCCTACCTGACCGTAGCTCAATCGCATGGTGAAGTTGGCGTCGCTGTAGTGAGGCATGTCCTCCTCCATACGGAGCTTGGCAGCGCAGAGATACTTCTCCTGCTCGGCGATGCTATCGTTGATGCTGCCCATCTGAGCAGCGAAATCTGCAAATACATCGTTCAGATCCATACCGAAGATGACGCCTGGATCCTTCTCATATCCCTTCTTGTTGAAATAGAGCTTGGCGCCCTTCTTCATGATGAGCGACTTCTCCCAGAGATAATCCACATACTTGGCGTAGTTGCCGCCAAACTCAGCGTCGATGGTCTTGTAGAACTTAGGCAACCATTTTGCATCTACGTGCTCCTTGTAGTTCTTCAAGAGGGTAGCGAGCACCTCTTTGTCGAGTGCCATATCCCATTCTGCAGAGTTATCTTCAAACTCATGATACTGCTTCTTCTTGTTCTTCTCAGGACCCTTCACCTCCATGTTGGTCTGGAGCTTGATGGCACGGGTAGAGAACTCGATATTGCTTCTTCTTGTGAAAGATTCAGAGAAGTTGGTCCAGGCATACTTCACGTCTGCGCTCTCCTTGTAGAGCTTGGCGAGCTTATCGAAATCTACCTTGTGGGCGAGATCGTTGGCAGCCTTGGCTGTATCCTGCCAAGCACGGAGACGGGTTTCGTACTCACGCTTCAGATTCACGATGCCGATAGAGTCGATACACTTGTTCATACCGAGGGCATTCTTCCAGTAGTTGGAAGAGCTGGCATACTTGCTGTCGTACTTGATGCGGACAGCCTCGTCGGCACGCATGTGCTTCTGCATTACTTCCTGCTTTACACCACGAACCTGGGCACGAGGAGCATTCTCAGCATCGCGCATGGTCTGGATTCCGTAGCTTGAAAGATAGCGCTCTGTGCTGCCTGGGTAACCCATGGTCATCGCATAGTCGCCCTCCTTGTAACCCTGGAGAGAAACCTGAGCCCAACGCTTAGGATGATAAGGCACATTATCTTTGCTGTAGGCAGCAGGACCATTGGTCTTTGGGTCGGCATAGATGCGGAATACAGAGAAGTCGCAGGTCTGGCGAGGCCACATCCAGTTGTCTGTATCGCCACCAAACTTACCCATAGACTTTGGTACGGTGAAAACCAGACGCAGGTCGGTGAAATCGCGATAGGTAGTAGCGTACCATTTGTTGCCCTCGTAGAATGGCTGAACGGTGATATGGAGGGTAGAATCGTTCTTCTTAGCCTCTTTAGTCATCTCGTTCTCCAGAGAATCGATGAGTTCATCGCGCTTCTTGTTGTCGAGCTGCTCGTATCCGAGGCTCATCACCTTATCGGTTACATCCTTCTGTTCAACCATAAAGCTGACGAACATATTCTCGTTAGGTAATTCCTCTGCGTAAGATTTTGCAAAGAAACCATTGAGCATATAGTCGTGCTCCACGGTAGAGTGGCTTCTGATAGCCTCGAAACCGCAATGGTGGTTGGTAAATACCAAACCGTCTGGAGAAACGACTACGCCTGAGCAATAGCCAGAGAAGTTAACCACAGCATTCTTCAAGGCGTTCTCGCCATTGTAGAGCTGGTCATAAGTCATACTGAAGCCTTCGCGCTGCATCATCTCATACACAGCGTTAGGCAAGTTGTAAATCGTCCACATTCCCTCGTCAGCGTGAGCGGTATTGATTCCGCAGAACGCCATGATAGAGGCGATAAGGACCGTTGCTTTTTTCTTCATTTTATTCTTTGTGTTGTTGTTATATGATTTGCAAAGTTACGATTTTTCTGCGAGATAACATCAAGTAGAACAGAAAAAAGCGAAAAATTCCATCAAAGTTTCCTTTTTAGAGTTATTTCTTTCACTTATACTAGAAATATTCGATAAAAACACAATGTTTTTCACTTATATATGAAAAAGGTTATAAAAGTAGCGAGTTTTTCTTGTATAAGTGAAAAATTAGTGCTATCTTTGCGCCATAAAAAAGAATGATTTATGGAAATTATCAATAGAAAACAATATGTAGATCGAGTATTGGGCTACTTAGGCAAAGGCTTGATTCTTGTCTTGACAGGTCAAAGGCGTGTGGGCAAGAGCTGTATCTTGCAGAGTGTAGCCAAGCAAATCACAGCTAAGGATGATTCTGCCAATGTGATTTATATCAATAAGGAGTATGCTGAGTTCAACAGTCTGAAGACAGATGAAGATCTGAACGAATATGTGGCGGCTCATTTGAAGGATCAGCGGCACAATTATCTTTTCGTAGATGAGGTGCAAGATATCGATGGGTTTGAGAATGCTTTGCGCAATTTTCAAGCCAAGGATTTGTGTGATATTGTGGTGACAGGCAGCAATGCCAAGATGTTATCAGGCGAGCTTGCTACTTATCTCTCAGGTAGATATGTGGAGATTCATATTCAGAGTCTCAATTATTCGGAATTCCTGCTGTTCCATGGATTGCCTGATACGGATGATTCCTTCTTGAAATATCTTACCTGGGGTGGCTTGCCTCAGTTGGCGCATATTGGGCTGGACAATCGCCAAATGCTGACAGACTATTTGGGGGATATCTATAATACGGTTATCATGAAAGATGTTATTAGCCGAGAGAGCATTCGCAACGTGCGATTCTTGACCGATCTGGTGCGTTTTGTTGGTGATAATATTGGAAAGAATATTTCTGCCAACAGCATCAGGAAATTCATGCTTTCGCAGAATATCACAATCTCTCCAACATTGACATCCAATTATCTTTCCTATCTATGCAATGCCTATATCATAGACCAAGTAAGACGTTTTGATGTTCGTGGCAAGCGAGTGTTTGAAACCAATGAAAAATACTATTTCGAGGATATTGGTCTTCGCAATGTGCTGGTGGGTTCCAATCTGCGAATGGACATTGAGAAATTGCTAGAGAATGTGGTTTACTTGCATTTGTGCAGCCAGGGATACCAAGTAACGGTAGGACAACTCCAAAATGGCGAAGTGGATTTCGTGGCAGAGCGTGGAGGAGACAGGGTTTATGTGCAAGTTACTTATCTACTGGCTACCCAAGAGACGATGGATAGGGAATTTGGCAATCTCCGACGCATCAAGGATGATTATCCTAAGAAGGTAGTTTGCATGGATGCGCTAGCGGCAGAAGGCAATTATGAAGGGATAGAGTGCGTACATGTAAGGGAGTTCCTAAAGGGGCAATAGCTCTGTTTCTAAGTGATGATTTTATATTATAAAAGTGTGTAATGTGGTTCTTTCATTACACACCTTTATTATTTTTTTTCCATACTTTAGCCTGTGGAGTCAGCCTATACTGTTGGCGAGGATGCTTTGGCGTATCGGGATATTTACGTTCTATGGCATTCTTGGAAAGGGCTACGTTTAAGTATAGCTCGCTAAAACTCTTTCTGTCTTTCAACCCGAGTGATTTCATGATTTCCGCAGAAGACATGTATGTATCACCCATACACTTGACAAGAGTCTCCACATGTTGACTGAACTTGTGGGGTACTTGTGGGGTACTTGAGGATAGCTTGCGGGGTACTTGTGGGGTACCTATTCTTGGCTGCTCTTTCCATTCATCAGTCGGCCGGATATGCAAATATCTGTTCTTGAGGACCCAACCATCTTTTAGGAGTAAGTTTCTGAAGAAACGAACCAGGTAGATAGGAGAGTAATCAATGCCTTTCTGAATGTTGCGATAGTTGGCACGAACCAGGGCATTGCGGAAATACCAGGAATGCTTGGCAAACATTTCGTTGTTCACTTCATATCCTAACGAGCGGAGATATTGAATGGTGAAAATTGCCGTGGTTCGGGTGTTTCCCTCTCTGAAAGCGTGGATTTGCCAGATGCCTGAAATGAATTTGGCAATATGCTCAATCTTTTCATCATCCGTCAGACCTTTATATGAGAAGTTCTTTTCCTGCTCAATATCCCAATCCAAGGCTCTTCGCAAGTCTTCCCAATTCAGGTAGTTTACGGAATCTCCTTCGAGCACCCATTCTTTCTTGGAAATATCGTATTGGCGGATTTCTCCTGCGTGCTTGAATACTCCCTCGAATATTCTTCGATGCAGGGAAACATATCCGTTGGTATTGAAGGCAAAGGTCTTGCTGGCGAGAATCTTCGCGATGTTGGCTGAAACCTTATCTGCCTCTTCCTCGTCTTCATCCTTAGGTGTACGGACCGTCTTGCTCTGATAGTAAGAGTCAATCAGTTTTCTGGTTTCATCCAGAGAGATTTCTCCTTCGATGTTTCGCTTAGCCACATCTATGAGATACGCCGATGGTTGCAGCCCATCTACAGCCTGCAATCCGATAGCCGTCTTCCAGTTCTCGGCACTTTCCTTCTGCGAAGGCTCTCCTTGTTGAAGATATTCATCGAAGGATGCGAACTCGTTGATATTATCTTTATTCATAGATGTAATGCTTGATATTTAACTTTGCAAAGTTACGACTATTTCCCGAATTTACCAATGATTTAGGGTAAAATATTAAAGAATTGCCCATTTATAGCTTACTTGTGTGCCTTAACATTATGTTTCTTGGAAAAAACTTATTTAAAATGATACGATTTTCAGAAATAATAACTACCTTTGCATTCGAGTTGGAGCGGCATGAAAAGACTTGCTGTGATGAAGACTCAATTTAATATAGAGCGTTTTGATATTATCTTCTGTTGAAATCTGGACAATTTCACTCCTTGAGATAATGGCAATACTGCTCACGCTTAGGATTATTATACCCTTTTGTGAAGGGCAGAATATATCGTATAGGCGTGGGCTATTGCTTCATTACTAAGGAGTGGGCAGTCCAGAGCCTCAACAGAGTAATAAGCAATAGTTCCCACGCTTTTCCTATTTATTAACCGCTATACTTCTGGGAAACAGTTGGCAAAATAGTTGGTAATAATGTATTTATCTTATAACGAATTTGTCTGCACATTATCTAAGGTTACTAGTGCGACAAGTGTGACTGGTCAGAAATATTATGATATTCATATCATTGATAATTTGATATGCGGCAAAAGAGGAATCGGAACCTCTTTTCAAATTAAATTGGCAAAACTATATAATGCCTATATAGATTTACCTATTATCAATACAACGACTCTCAAGCCTTATGTTGGTGGTGTGCAATCTCCAGCACTAGCTATATTGGTGGAAGCAAATCTGGTTAAGACTCCTGCGTCGGATGATTTTGTGTTAAATGATAGAGAAAAAGGAGAATTAATAAAGCCTATAGTTGATAACGAAAACTCAACAATAGGTAAAAGCAAAAGTAACAATAAAAAGTTTTATGTGATAGTTTTACTATGTATTGTCTTGGGACTGTTGATAAAGTTTTCAAGTAAACCGAGTCTTGATGCAATAGGTTGTATGGAAGAATTAATTCCCAACAAAGAATATGTCATACAACAGAACACAATAGCTACTTATGATAAGGAAAACAATGCGCTTTTAACACAATATTCTGTGGATCAGAATGATATGGGCGTTACCCAGATGTTACTTGATGGTAGGGCAAAAATGATACCTGCTGGACGTCGGGCAAGATTTATTAAAATTATACGGGGAAATGCTGTTGTTCATATAGAGGGTGAAGCTTTTAATATGATAATTCCAACATCTGCATTAATTCCCGAATAACTTGCTCTGCAATTAGTTGAGCAAAGTTTTACTTACGTAGAAGAGACAATGAGTGAGGCATGAGCTTCACTCTTTTTTTGAATAGTTCGGAAGAGTATTTCTTGTAAGTATCTAATCCATCTGTATCCGATTTGAAGATGATGGTGTCTATGAAATAGTAGTTGCCGTCATCTCCAACCAATACATTGTTGGGCACGGCATCGAAGATGTCGTGAATGCCATTGGTGAAATATTCTCCATTGTCTTCTGCGTGGAAACCGATGCGCTCAAACTCAGCCTTGATTTCTTCGGGAGTAGCTTCCCTCGCATTTACAACAAGTTGTTGGCGAAGAACAGCACAAACTTTTCTATCTCGATTCTGTGAGAAACCGATGAAATCGTAGGGGCATGCTGTGAAGTATTGGTTGTGAGCCACAATTCGTTCAAAGAAAGGAGTAAGGTTGTCGTCAGAATAACGGAAGTCGTTAAGTTTATAAACGTGTATTCCATCATAGGCCATATAAACCTCGTTCTCTGAACCTGGGTCAGAAAACACACCTAATGACTCCGAATTTTCAATCCAGCAATCATTCTCCTTAGCCCAGTCTTTTAACCTTGCGATTTGGACTCCCTTGCAAGCCGTTGTTCCCGCAAGCGCTTGAATTGAGCTAAGCACTCCTCCAGCGAAAGCGGATGCTCTCGCCAATAAGCCATGCTCTTTTGCATCTGGGCATTGACTTTCTTGTGATAATCGTTCAGTTGTATCTCCATCCATTTATGTATTATATTGTTAGAATATTACGTTTGCAAAGTTACGACTATTTCCCGAAACTTCCAAGGCTTCGCTTGATTTTCTTCATAATTTGCCTTTTTGCCGATAACATTCCTGGTGATAGAACCTCCTGCTCCAGCATATCTAAAGCCATTTTTAACTCTTCGAGGAGTTCGGGATAGTATTTCATCTGCTCGTAGGCGAGCTTCATGCAGTAGCAGCGGATGGCATAGGGTTGTGAATAGGCGGTAATCTTGGCGATGCAGAAATCGATGAAATCGGAACGGAGTGATTCTTCCTCGAAAGGCTGACGGAGAAGGAGTTGGAGCATCAGGCGGCGCTTGGTTTCATTCTTCTCTGCGAGAACCCGGTCTATCAGTTCATCGTGCTTCTGAAAGAGCCATAGGTTGTTGGCTTCATCGAAATGGGTTAAAGCCCAAAGTGCATTGAACGATACGCGGTCGTTTTCATCGAAGGTGAGCTGGTAAAGCTCTTCCTTTCGGTGGTCGTTCTCCTTGCCTTGTGTCATGATGCATATCTTGTTGATATCGTTCATACTGATTTTGTCTTGTAGTATCTTTTTCATGCTCTTTTTCTGTTTTTGATGTATAAAATGAAAGGAAAAGTCCAGTTGTACAATCAATGGGTCTCTAGTTGTACAACTAAAAGGTGTATAGTTGTACGACCAATGGGGGTATAGTTGTACGACCAATGGGGTTATAGTCGTACAACTAAAAGGGTTATAGTTGTACAACTAAAGGGTATATAGTCGTACAACTAAAAGGTTTATAGTTGTACGATTAAAGGGTGTTGTCACTAGGCTCGGCAGGTCTGCTGACTGCAGTGAGCAGACTTGCTGACTAGGCTCAGCAGAGCTGCTGAGCCTAGTGGAAATCCTTTAAAAACGGTTTCCTTGCACTTAATATCTAATTCCTTGAACCTGGTTAAACGAGAAGTCCGCGGACTTGCAGATTGTCCACGGACTTCTTGGAATATAGTCTCAATGATTGGAATCTCTTATTTCCTAAAGTACTTTCCAACCACCGGCAGACTCTTCAAAGGGAAATCCTTCTTCACGAGATAAGCGGCGAAGATGAGGATGAGCACTGTGTTGATGAGGCAGGCAATTCCACTGGAGAAATATCTGTTAGCCTCGGTCATTCCTGCGAAGAGGATGAGGGAGAGAACCACATAAATCATAATCTCCTTCACCGGATAGTTGATTGGATACTTCTTCTGCCCCACGAAGTAGGAGAGAATCATGGCTGTTCCATATCCAGCGAAACCAGCCCAGGCACAGGCGATGTAACCATAGATAGGTACGAAGATAACGTTGATGGCAATCAATACCGCACAACCGATGCCCGAGAAGTAAGCACCCCAGATGGTCTTGTCGATGAGCTTGTACCAGAAACTGAGGTTGAAATATACTCCCATCATGATTTCGGCAGCCATTACGATAGGCACTACCTTCAAACCATCCCAGTAGTCACGACCGATGATGTGGCGCAATACATCCAGATAGCCTACCACCACCAGGAAAGCCAAGAGGGTGAAGATGACGAAATATTTCATCGCCGAAGCGTAAGTCTGTCGGTTGTCCTTATCCTTCGCTTTGCCGAATACGAATGGCTCGTAAGCATAGCGGAAAGCCTGGGTAATCATCGCCATGATCATCGCAATCTTGCTGGCTGCTCCGTAGATTCCGAGCTGCGCATGCGCATCGCCCTTCTCATAGATGTAAGGGAAGAGAATCTTATCGGCTGTCTGGTTCAGAATACCGGCAATACCGAGCACGAGGATAGGCCAACTGTAGCCCAGCATCTTCTTGATGAGCACCTTGGTCTCAGCCCAAGAGGCGTAAGGACCAGAAAAACCTTCCTTCAATTCCTTATAGAAGAAGATAGTCATGGTAGAGGTGCAGATGATGTTGATGTAAAAAGCATATTCCACATCACTTCCACCCATGAAGCCGAAGTAAGCGATGTTCATCGCCATATTGCCGATGATGAAGAGCATCTTCAAGGCTGCAAACTTCAATGGGCGCTTCTGGTACCTCAGATAGGCAAATGGTATGCACTGGAAGGCATCGATAGCCACGGTGACAAACATAGTCCAGACGTATGCCGGATGGTCGGCATATCCCATGGCACTGCTCAATGGATGCAAGAAGATGAATACCAAGGCCACGAAGAGCAAGGAGGTGCAGCCCACCATGCTCAAGACTGTGGTATATACTTTGTGAGCATCTTCTCCCTCCTTGTTGACAAAGCGGAAGAAGGTGGTCTCCATACCGTAAGTCAGGATGACGAGAATCAAAGCCGTATAGGCATACATGTTGGTGATGACACCATAACCACCACTGGCTGCACTGATGGAAGCCGTGTAGAGTGGTACAAGCAGATAGTTGAGGAATCTGCCGATGATACTGCTCAAACCATAGATGGCGGTATCTTTTGCGAGTGATTTTAAACTTGCCATTATTTTTGATGTTAATTATCCGAAGAATAAATATGCTATAGCGATTGCTGCGATGACTCCTGCCAAATCGGCGAGCAAGCCGCAAGCCACGGCGTGACGGGTATTCCTGATGCTTACGCTTCCGAAATATACTGCCAATATATAGAAGGTGGTGTCGGTGGAACCCTGGAAGATGCAGCTCAATCTGCCCACAAACGAATCAGGACCATAGTTCTTCATCGCCTCCAGCATCATGCCTCGTGCACCACTTCCCGACAGCGGTTTCATGATGGCGGTAGGCAGGGCGCCTACGAAATCGGCATTCAAGCCGCATTGTTCTACCGACCATGAAATGCCTTGAATCACCATATCCATCGCTCCCGAAGCACGGAACACGCCGATGCCCACAAGGATAGCTACGAGATAAGGGATAATCTTCACCGCAGTAGTAAAACCTTCCTTCGCTCCCTCGATAAATGCATCATAAACATTCACTTTCTTCCAGAAACCAGCCAGGATGAAGCAGAGGATGATGCCCAGGAGAATCATATTCGAAGCCAGGGTAGTAACTGTATTCATCGTATCCTTGTCCATCTGTCCGAATCCCCAGATGATGATGCCTACGAAGGCGCACATTCCCAACAGAGTAGCGAGCAATACCGGCTGCAGAATGTTAATGCGCTGCCAGAGCGAAGTGATGATGATTCCGGCAAGCGTAGCCACGAGCGTAGCCATCAGGATAGGGATGAAGACATCCGTAGGCTGGGCTGCACCATAGGAGGCACGGAAGGCGAGGATGGTGGTAGGGATGATGGTGAGTCCTGAGGTGTTCAGAACCAGGAACATAATCATCGGGTTCGTCGCCGTATCCTTTTTCGTGTTGAGTTCCTGCATCTGCTGCATCGCCTTCAATCCTGTAGGTGTTGCCGCATTATCGAGTCCCAGCATATTCGAAGCGATATTCATGAAGATGCTTCCCATCACCGGATGGTTTTTCGGAATATCAGGGAAGAGACGGGTGAAGACCGGGCTGAGCGCTCTGGCCAACACATTCACTACTCCCGCCTTCTCTCCAATCTTCATGATGCCAAGCCAGAGAGCGAGCACGCCAGTCAGTCCGAGAGAAATCTCGAAGGCATTCTTGGATGAGTCGAAGGTGGAATCTACAATCTTTTGGAAGATAGTCGTATCTCCCATTGCCAATCCGATGAGTGCGAAGATGAACGCAATCACGAAAAATGCTATCCAAATGTAATTTAAAACCATATAATCTGATGCTGCGACCTAAGAATCGCACATTCTCTTATTAATTAATGTAATATTTCTAAAACGGCTGCAAAATTACAATAATTTTCTTGTTTAGCGATGCTTTTATACTTTTTTAATCTCCCTTTTTATCTGCTTTCAGAAAATGGTATTATCTTTGCGCCCCAAATTCTAAAAAACAGTAAGTAGATTTATACAAAAACATTATTGAGGAAGCAAAGGACTTCTGTTATATTTTATAGTATGGGCAAGAATGAGAGAATAAATAGCGAGCAAGAGATGCCCGCTGAAGCGAATAAGGATCATTCCGCTGATGCGGATAGAGTAAAGGAAGTATATAAGGTGACGATAGCGGGAAGCATCATCAATGTGGTGCTGCTCGTATTGAAGTTTGCTGCAGGCATCCTCGGACATTCTGCAGCAATGATAGCGGATGCCATCCACTCACTTACCGATTTCGCCACAGATGTGGTGGTATTGGTATTCGTAAAACTGGGCAATAAGCCGAAGGATAAGGACCATGATTATGGGCATGGCAAATACGAGACGCTTGCCACAGCCATCATCGGCATTTCGCTCTTCGTGGTGGGTGTGATGATCTGTTATTCTGGCGTAACCAAGACTTATCGTGCTATCTGCGGCGAGACACTCCAGCAGCCGGGCGTTGTAGCCTTGATTGCTGCCATCGTAAGTATCGTGATGAAGGAGTGGGCTTATCAGTTTACGGTTAAAGCCGGAAAAAAATATCATTCCGAGGCTGTAGTGGCAAATGCCTGGCATCATCGCAGCGATGCTTTATCGAGTATCGGAACGATGTTCGGTATTGGTGGCGCCATCATCCTGGGAGAAAAATGGGCGGTGCTTGATCCGCTTGCAGCCATCATCGTGAGTGCCTTCATCATCAAGGCCGCCTGGGGACTGGTGATGCAGTCTGTGAAAGAACTGACGGATGCCAGTCTTCCGGAAATGGAGGAAGATGAAATCCTGAAGATTGCAAATGGAGAGCAGGGAGTAGGAGAGATTCATAACCTGCGTACCCGTCGCATCGGAAACAAGATTGCGATAGAGATGCACGTCCGCATGCCGGGTTCTCTCTCGCTTTATGAGGCACATGAGCATGCTACCCATATCGAAAGAAGATTGAAGCAGCACTTCGGCGCAGATACCCATGTGGGAATCCATCTCGAACCGATTAAAGTGAATGGAAAATATCAGAAACCGGAATAAACGGAAAAAGTCTTCAAGCCATTTTGGCTTGAAGACTTTTTTGTTTTATATTACCAGCCGAGATTTACGCTGGCTCCTGCCATAATCCACAAACCAGGCTGCTTAACGGCAGTGAGGTCGTAGTAGCGGTGGCAAGTGATATTATCTGCTTTCACGAAGATATTGTATTTCTTCTCATCCCACATCAGCTTGCAATCCACCTTGGTGTATGGATGATAGCCATTCATTCTCTGTTGCCATCTTACGCTCCACGATGCTGAAAGCTTGTTCCAGATCTGATGATCCAGACCGAATACTGCCTTGTGCTTCAGATACTCCAATGCGTAGAGTGATTTCAGGATGTTGGTCTCGGTCTTATGATCCTGATAGATGTAAGCATAACCCAACTTGATGCGGGTGATGAAACTGTTTGGTACCAACTCTCTCATGTAGATAGTTGCATCCACGTTGTAGCCCATGTTGTTGAGCTTTCCGATGTTCATTACGTGATACTTGCTGTCGTTCTGCTCGGTCACGGAAGTCTGAACCCAGTCAATCATGTTGGTGCCGTGTGCGTAGAATCCGCTTACGGTTGCGGCAAAACCAGTCTGGCGATACTGGGTTCCCACCTTGAAGGTTGAGTTCTTCTCCGGGTTTAGGTTGATGTCGCCCTGCTGCACCACATTACTTATATATAAGTCGGTGTAGGTAGGCATTCTCAGAGCCTTGTTCCAGGATGCGTAGAACTTCCAGTTGTCGTTAGGACGATAACTCATATCTACACCCGGATAGAAACGGAAGTCGTTGTCCAAACCTGTATTCTTGTTGGCCAAGACACCAGCCGACAAGGTGAAGCCGCCGAAGATGAAGTTGTGCTCCAACATGATGTTGGTGTTGGTGCGCTCACCCTTTCGGGTATATTGGCGGTCGGAACCCGAAATATCCTTATAGTCTTTCTCTGCGAGTTCCTCGCCCAATGCAGTAGAGTAGATGCACTCCTTACTGATGTCGAAACCCACTGCGGTCTTACCCAAAGCCCAAGCCACGTTGGCATTCAGACCACCACCATAAACATCGAGGTCGTGATAGTTCTCGCCTGCCTTGGCTCCAGCCATACCGCGAATCAACTGGTAATGGTCCTTGAAATTGTTATAATAGAATTGAGGTGCAATCTCCCAGGTCTTCTCCTGGTTATGCAGACTCAGGTTGAGAGAAGCCATACCATGGTCTGTCTTCTCATATTGGTTGTTGTATTTGGCGCTGTAGAAAGTGTTGGCGCCGTAGCTCTGGGTAGAGATTCCCACCTGAGCATTGATGTCGAAACGCTGGTCGTAGCTCAGGTTAACCTGTCCGAAACCTTGTCCTTTCTCGAAGTCGCTGTTGTCTGTTCCTCCGTCCGAACGCTTGTAGCCTCCGCTGGCAGAGTAGGCGTGTGTCCACTTGCCTTTGGCATAGGCCACCTGCATACGTCCCTGTGCTCCGAAACTTCCAAAGCTTCCGCCTTCTACACTTGCAGATACTCCATCATTCTTTGCCTTCTTGGTCACGATATTGATGGCACCGTTGAAAGCTGAAGTTCCGAATACGCGCGATGCTGCCCCCTCGAGCACTTCGATGTGGTCGATGTCGGCAAGAACTACAGGAAAATCAGAAGCATTGTGACCAGTCTGAGGATTGGAAATGTTGACGCCATTCAAGAGAATGGTAATCTGGTCGAAGGTTCCACCATTGATGGAGATATCCGTCTGAACACCAAAGCCACCACGCTGACGGACATCCACGCCGGTAGCTAATTTTAATACATCGTTGATAGTCTGCGCAGCCGCACGATGAATATCGTCGCGGGTAATGACAGACACAATCTTAGGTGACTGCTCTACAGTCATCGGCGCACGAGATCCGGTAACGCTCACCGCATCCAGCTCGTAAGCCTTTCCGCCCTTGTAGAGGGTAGAATCAACCTTGGCTCCCTCTGTGCTTACGCCTGCAGCCTTAGCATGGCTCAGGGTAGCAACGCTGAGTGCGCCAACAAGTACCTCTCTTCCCAAAACAGCGAAGAGTGAGTAGTTCTTGTTAGAGAATCGGTTGAACTTCAAGCTGTTGCGCTTGTTGAAAATTGTTTTGTACATTAAATAAAATGTTTATAAATGATTAATAATTCGAAGCCGCAAGCCTGCACGGTTTTCGGCATTCGGGGTGCAAAGGTACGGTCTTTCCTTGAAATGACAAAGCAAAATGTGATTTATTTTTATTTTAAAAAGCATTTTCTGATAGAAACATTCGCTTTTTCAGATTATTCTTGTATCTTTGCAACTGATATGAGCAGCCTTCGGCAATGAATTGGCATGGCTTTTGTTGAATGCTGTATGATTTCATCATTAAAACTATTAGTAAATAAAAAGAAAGGAAAAGATAAAATGGAGAAAATCAACGTAAAAGAACTGAATGATAATGTCTTCGAGACTATTGGTAAGGAATGGATGCTGGTTTGCGCCGGCAACAAGGATAAGTTCAATATGATGACGGCTTCCTGGGGTTGCCTGGGATGGCTCTGGAACAAGCCGGTGGCAGTAGTTTTTATTCGTCCGGAGCGCTTTACCCACGGCATCATCGAGGAGAATGAATTCATGACCCTCTCTTTCCTCGGTCATAGCGAGGAGGCTAGAAAGATCTATAACTTCTGCGGATCCAAGAGCGGACGTGATTTCGATAAGGCAAAGGAAACAGGATTGACTCCTGTGGAAACCGATAACGGCAGCATCGCCTTTGAGCAGTCACGACTCACTCTGGAATGCCGCAAACTCTATAAGGATAATATGACAGCGGAGAAGTTCCTCGATAAGGACCTGCTGCAGTGGTATGGTGCCAAGGGCGGATTCCACGATGTCTATGTCGTGGAGATTACCAATGCTTATACAAAGTAATAATTCAAATATGGCTCAAGAACAGACAGCAATTCGTGAACGCCAGAAAACCAGGCTCAAGGAGCCGGGGCGTTACGTGGTAATGATGTTCAACGACGACTTTACACCGATGGACTTCGTGGTAGAAATCCTCGAATCCATCTTCTTCAAGTCGCAGGCTGAGGCTGAAGCAATCATGCTCAAGGTTCATCACGAGGAGAAAGCCGTGGTGGGCACCTACAGCTATGACATCGCCAAGAGCAAAGTGGAGAAAGCGATGGAGAAAGCCCGTACGCAGAAGTATCCCCTGAAGCTCACTTATATGCCAGAATAATAAATGGAAATTTAGAGGGAAGTGAAGGTAAGTTAGAGTGATTTTTGGGGACGATAGCCCCTAGGATGATATTTACTTCTTTCGCTTTCCCCATAAAAAAGAAGGGAAAAGAATAGATGGATAGTATGGGATTAACCCGATATATGAGTGTCTTGATGGATGACGCAATGAAGCAGGCTCGGTTCTTCGATCATGAGTTTGTGATGCCGGAGCACATGCTCTTGTCTTTGCTCAGGCAGTACGCCTTCTGTCAGGCATTGCAGGAGGAAGGCGTAGATAGTCTCAAGATGCATGAGGACTTGGTAGGATGGCTCGCCAAGCAGGAGCGTGTGCCTGAAAATATCAAATATCTGCCTGAGCCTTCATCGCTCTTCAAGACGATGTTTGGTACGGCCTGCGCCTTGGCTGCTGCCGCTGACCGAAAACTCGTGAACGTGCCTCATTTCGTACAGGCAATGTTTGGCTTGCAGAACTCTGAAGCTGCATTCCTGTTGTGCAAGAATGTGGGCGACCGTCAGGGCGAATTCCTGGCGAGTGTGGATAGCTATTATCCGCTGGAAAACGAGGCTGCGGAGGCTAATATGGGCATAGGTGTTGACTATGATGACGACGATTATGACAATGACTATGATGAAGACGAGGAGGAAGGCAGAAGCCGACAGCCTCAGGATTGGCACCAGTTGGTTACCTGCATCTCTGATCAGGTAGAGGAGCACAATCCGCTCATCGGACGAGAACAGGAACTGGATAGAACCATCCAGGTGCTCTGCCGTGCCGAGAAGAACAATCCGCTTCATATCGGTGAACCGGGTGTAGGTAAGACCGCCCTGGTTTATGGTCTCGCCAAACTCATCAACGAGAATCAGGTACCCGAACGTCTCAAGGGAGCACGCATCTACGGTATGGATATGGGACAGATGCTTGCCGGCGCCCAATATCGTGGCGACTTTGAAAAGCGCATCAAGATGGTGATGGAAGGAGCCGTAAAGGAAGGCAACACCATCATCTACATTGATGAGATTCATAATATGATAGGTGCCGGTCGTGGCTCTGATGGTGGACCTGATGCTTCCAATATGCTCAAGCAGTATCTGGAGGCTGGCGACATCCGATTCATCGGTTCTACCACCTATGAGGAGTTCAACCGCTACATGGCTCAGAGCAAGGGCATCGTGCGCCGATTCCAGCAGATAGATATCAAGGAACCTACCGAGGAGGAGGCAATCAAAATCCTGGAGGGCTTGCAGTATAAATATAATAAGTTCCACAACGTTACTTATCGCAAGGATGCCCTGGAGTATGCCGTTCGTGCCAGTGCAAAATACATCAGCAACCGCTGTCTGCCTGATAAGGCCATCGACCTGATGGATGAGGCGGGTGCTTATCTGGAGGTGCATCCTGTGGAATATCGCCAGCGTTCTTATGTTACCAAGGCGATTATCCAGCAGATTCTTACCAAGGTCTGCAAGATAGATGCAGCTGCCATCAAGGACGAAAACAATGATTCTTTGGCTACGCTCCGCCAGCGCATACTCGACAAGATCTATGGTCAGGACAAGGCTGTGGATAAGGTGGTTGAGGCTGTGATGATGGCGAAGGCAGGACTGGTGGATGATGACAAGCCGATGGCGTCGCTGCTCTTCGTGGGTCCTACGGGCGTGGGTAAAACCGAGGTGGTCCGTGTGCTGGCAAAGGAACTCGGCATCGAGTTGGTGCGCTTCGATATGAGTGAATACACCGAGAAGCATACCGTGGCTAAGCTCATCGGTTCGCCTGCCGGGTACGTGGGTTATGAAGATGGAGGTCTTCTGACTGATGCCATCCGCAAGACACCAAACTGCGTGCTCCTGCTCGATGAGATTGAAAAGGCGCATAGCGACATCTACAACATCCTGCTGCAGGTGATGGATTACGCCCGTCTGACCGATAACAAGGGTCAGAAGGCAGACTTCCGAAACGTTATCCTCGTGATGACTTCCAATGCCGGAGCGCAGTATGCATCCCAGGCAAGCGTAGGTTTCGGCGGTAATGTAACCCGTGGCGAGGCGATGCTGGCACAGGTGAAGAAGACCTTCAAGCCTGAGTTCATCAACCGTCTTTCCGATACCGTAGTGTTCAACGATATGGATAAGCACATGGCAGAACTGATTCTTGCCAAGAAGCTTCGTCAGCTCGATGCAAAGTTGGCTGCAAAGGGAGTCTCTATCACGCTTACCGATGCAGCACGCGAGAAGATTCTGGAGTGGGGCTTCACCAAGGAATATGGAGCCCGCGAGATGGATCGTGTCATCGGCAACCGCCTGAAGCCTATCCTGATGAAGGCTCTGCTCTTCGGCAAGCTCAAGAAAGCAGGTAAGGGCTGCGTAGATTTCGATGGTAAGGAATTGGTGATTAATTGTTAGAAAGCGATGATATTACAGATAGATGAAAATGCGGAAGAGATTTATTTTCCCGATCCGCATTATGGCGATGATGACGGATGTTTTGCGATAGGTGGCGACTTGAGCATCGACCGCCTGCTGCTGGCTTACAGCAACGGCATCTTTCCCTGGTATAGCTTTCGCGACCAGCCGGAGATACTCTGGTTCTGTCCGATGAAGCGCTTCGTCATCTTCCCGGATGAAATCCACATCAGTCATTCCATGAGAACCTTGCTGAGAAAGAACAGGTACAGCGTGGGAATCAACGAGGATTTCGATGCTGTGATTCGTGCCTGCAGCAAGACCAATGGCCGTTACGAGGAAGATGGTGCCTGGTTGGGTGAAAACATCATCCAGGCATTCACCGCCCTTCATGAGCAGGGCTTTGCGGCAAGCGTGGAGGTATGGGATAATGAAACTGGTGAATTGGTGGGTGGACTTTATGGCGTTACCATCGGTAAGGTTTTCATTGGCGAGAGTATGTTCTCCAAGGTTCCGTCAGGCTCTAAGATAGCCCTCATCTTCCTGGCCCGTTATCTGCAGGAGCATGGTGGCAAGATGATAGATTGCCAGCTGGAAACTCCGCATCTCAAGTCGATGGGTGGCAGATATATTTCTTATGAGGAATATATGGAAATCATGAATGAGGATTAGGGAAATCATGTATGGAAGAATACAATCATGCGTGGAAGAATAAAAAAGTTTCTCTTTTGGTAACGATAAAAAAAATAACTTGGTACAAAAATGCTAAGCAGATTTGCACCTAACGACATAGTTCCACTTAGGCAAACGCTCGTCAAATACGATTCGCTTTAGCCTTTCGGATTCATATGATTCGTCAAGCGTTCT
>OJKE01000218.1_pt1 | contig 40852 bp, 35 predicted proteins | sample 1596501 | NCBI WGS metagenome assembly OJKE01 (sample SAMEA4350125, study PRJEB24818) | metagenome | biome: human; feature: gut; material: faeces | place: Denmark | collected 2013-09
TTGCCAAGTTGCACTCCATTGCTGAAACTGCTATGAAGAACGGAAATTCTAAATTCAATGCAATTCTTGCTGTAGTACAACAGTAAGACGATTACTCATGCCCATAGGGGTGCTGAGTAGTTACTTTCTGCTACAAATATACAAAAAAATAATAAAAGAATCTCATAAATCTATAAAAAAAGCCGCAAATGGCTCGTTTTTTACCATTTGCAGCTATTTTTTGTTTATTTGAACGCTAGGAAAGGCTTCTTCTTCTTGTTCTTTGAAGTCTTTTCCTAAAGAGCTGATGCTCTTTTTAATGCGCTTCCAGCCAGTTCTTTCCCCAGCCGGCATCCGCAATCAAAGGAACCTTGAGCTTATAGGCATTCTCCATTTCCTCTATTACGATTTTCTCAACCTTCTCTTTTTCCTCTGGATAGACAGAGAAGTTGAGTTCATCGTGTACCTGGATGATCATCTTACTCTTGATGCCCTCTGCCTTGAATCGGTTGAAGATCTTCACCATGGCAACCTTGATGATGTCGGCTTCTGATCCCTGGATAGGGGCATTGATGGCATTGCGCTCTGCGAAGCCTCTTACTGTGCCGTTCTTGCTGTTGATATCTGGCAGGTAGCGACGACGGTGGAAGAGGGTTTCGGCATAGCCATTCTCCCTTGCTATCTCTTTCGACTTCTCCATATAGGCATGTACGCCCGGGAAGGTGCGGAAGTAATCTTCTATGATTTGCTTCGCCTCTCGGTTCTCGATGTTCATGCGCTGAGCAAGGCCGAAGGTGGTGATGCCGTAGATGATACCGAAGTTGGCCGTCTTTGCTTTCTTGCGCTGGGCATCGGTTACGTCCTTGATGTCTTCATGCCAGATCTTGGCTGCAGTAGCTGCGTGGATGTCTGATCCTTCCAGGAATGCCTCTACCATATTAGGATCCTCGCTCAGGTGTGCCATGATGCGGAGTTCTATCTGGGAGTAATCTGCTGAAAAGAACAGACATCCAGGCTCTGGGATAAAGCATCTTCTTATCTCCTTTCCATCATCATCGCGCACAGGGATATTCTGCAGGTTCGGGTCGCTGGATGACAGGCGACCCGTAGCAGTGATGGTTTGGTTGAAAGAAGCATGAATATGACCTGTACGAGGATTGATGAGCTTAGGGAGGGCATCTATGTAGGTTCCCAACAGTTTCTTTAATCCTCTGTAGTTCAGAATCTCATCGATGATTGGACTCTTGCTGCGCAATTGCTGCAATACTTCCTCGCTCGTTACGTACTGTCCGGTCTTCGTCTTCTTTGGCTTTTCCACAATCTTCATCTTGCCGAAGAGAATCTCGCCTACCTGACGTGGAGAACCGATATTGAATGACTCGCCTGCCAACTCATAGATATGATGTTCTATCTCATTGAGCCGGTTGGTTAAATTATTAGACGTTTCCTTCAATGTATCTGTGTCGATACATACGCCATTCATCTCCATGTGGGCAAGAACAGGCACCAACGGCATCTCTACATTCCAGAATAAATCCTCGCACTCTATCTCCTTGAGCTTTGGTTCGAGTACATTCTTCAGGCGCAGGGTGATGTCGGCATCTTCTGCTGCATACTCGTAAACTTCTGTCGGAGACAGGTCGCGCATTGATTTCTGGTTCTTTCCCTTAGGACCAATCAATTCTTCTATGTGAACCGTCTGGTATTTGAGATATACCTCGGCGAGGTAATCCATATTGTGATAAAGCTCCGGCTGGATGAGATAATGGGCAATCATCGTATCGAACATCTTTCCCTGTATTTCCACTCCGTAATTCATCAGCACTTCGTAATCGTACTTGATGTTTTGTCCTACTTTCAGGATTTCCGGATTTTCGTAGAGCGGTTTGAAGATGTTTACGAATTTTAATGCTTCTTCACGTTCCGCTGGAATTGCTACGTAGAAAGCCTCTTTCTCCTTTACTGCAAAGCTCAATCCCACCAATTCTGCATCTACTGCGGAGGTGGAAGTGGTCTCTGTATCTAAACAGAGAATTTGCTTTGTAATTAAATAATCAAAAAGATTTCGTGCATCTTCTTCTGTTTCAATGAGTTTGTATGTGTGAGCAACCGTTTTAATGGTCTCAAAACTTGTGTTTTCTTCCTCTTCTTGCCCATCGTCTTGCTGTGCGCCAAAGAGATCAAGCTCTCCTGTAGCCTTTGTTTGCACTTTTTGAGGTTTTTTAAGAACGCGCTTGGCGAACGACTTAAACTCCAGATCGGTGAAGATTTCATCCAGCTTGGCATTGTCTGGTTCTTCCAGTTTTAGATCTTCCATCTTGAGTTCTACCGGAACATCGGTTCTGATGGTTGCCAGGAACTTTGAAATCTTGATATCCTCTATGGCACCCTCTACTTTCTCGCGGAGCTTGCCTTTCACCTCGGCGCTGTTTTCTATCAATCCCTCTACGCTTCCAAACTGGTTGATGAGTTTGATGGCAGTTTTCTCTCCAACACCCGGGCATCCAGGGAAGTTGTCGGCAGAGTCACCCATCAATGCCAGAAGATCGATAACCTGGAGTGGGGAAGAGATGCTGTATTTCTCTTCAATCTCGGCAACGCCCAACTTCTCGTAACCACCGCCATGTCGGGGGCGGAACATGAATACGTTGTCTCTTACCAGCTGGGCATAATCCTTATCTGGTGTGAGCATATAGGTTTCTATACCCATCTCGCCTGCCTTCAAGGCAACGGTACCAATGATATCATCCGCCTCGAAACCATCCACTTGAAGAATAGGAATGTGATAAGCCTCCAGGATATTCTTGATGATAGGTACCGAGAGCTTGATGTCTTCCGGTGTCTCTTCTCGCTGTGCCTTATACGCAGGAAAAGCCTCGTGGCGGAAGGTTTTGCCATGGTCGAAAGCCACCGCAATATGGGTTGGCTTCTCCTTGGTGAGTATCTCGTTGAGGGTATTGCAGAAGCCCATTACACACGAAGTATTAAGTCCCTTCGAATTGATTCGAGGGGCTTTCATAAAGGCATAATACGACCTATAAATGAGCGCATATGCGTCTAAAAGGAACAATTTATCCATAATATTCATTTTTATGGTGTAAAATTACTAAAAAAATGCGATATTTCAAGAATAAATGCGTAATTTTGTATCAAATTTTAGAATTAATGGACTATTTATCACTTATTAAGCAGCCTATTGAGGCAGAATTGGCAGATTTTGTTGATTTGTTCAACAAATCTTTGATGCATAGCGATGGCCTTCTTTCCCAGGTGCTCGACCATATCCGTCAGCGCGCTGGTAAACGAATGCGCCCTATGCTCATCCTGTTGATGGCGCGAAATTTCGGCAAGGTTTCAGAGGTTACCCAGCATTCGGCAGTCGGTTTGGAGTTGCTCCATACCGCCTCTCTTGTGCATGATGATGTGGTAGATGAAAGCGGCGAGCGTCGTGGTCAGGCAAGTGTGAATGCTACTTATAACAATAAGGTAGCCGTGCTTGTTGGTGACTATATTCTTTCTACCGCTTTGCTTAATGTTTCCTATTCACACTCCGAGGAAATCGTACGCAATCTGGCCGAATTGGGTCGTATCTTGTCGAATGGTGAGATACTTCAGCTCAACAGTATTAGTAATGATGAAATCTCAGAAGAGATATATTATCAGGTAATCAAACAGAAAACAGCTGCTCTCTTTGAGGCTTGTGCAGGTATTGGTGCAATGTCAACCCATGCTTCTGCCATAGAGATAGAAGAGGCGAAGCGATTCGGGCAGAACCTGGGTATTATCTTCCAGATTCGTGATGATATCTTTGATTATTACGACTCCAAGGAGATCGGTAAACCTACCGGAAATGATATGACCGAGGGTAAGCTTACGCTTCCTGTAATCTATGCCTTGAAATCTACTGGTGATGAGGAGATGCTGAAGCTTGCACGAAAGGTGAAGGCTCGTACTGTATCGCGAGAAGAGATTGCTCAGCTTGTTGCGTTTACCAAGGAAAACGGCGGTATTGAATACGCTGATAAGCGTATGTGGGATTTCCATGCCGAGGCGATGACTTTCCTTGATACCTATGTGGAGGATAAGAGCATCTATAATGCGCTGAAGGCTTATTTGGATTTTGTGATTGAACGAAAGGCGTAATGCCGTTTTATTATGCAATTTTGATTTTAAAATACTTTATATACATTATAGATAAGGGCTGGTTCTCTCGTTGAGAATCAGCCCTTTATCTTTTATCTATCTACTTTGTCAAGATTTGATTTACACTATAGCCTTTTAGAAGTACTTGATTTCCTTTCCTACAAGCTCGCTCAAGAGAAGGTTGGTAAGACGTGAGGTTCCAAGGCGCAACCACTCGTTGGTAAGCCACTTTTCACCCAAAACTTCTTTCACGATGGTGTAGTAAACCACTGCGTCGTGAATGGTGTTGATGCCGCCAGCTGGCTTGAAACCAATCTGGATACCAGTCTTTTCATAATATGCCTTGATTGCCTGGCACATCACGTAAGCAGCCTCAGGGGTTGCTGAAACCTTCTCCTTGCCTGTAGAAGTCTTGATGTAATCAGAACCTGCATACATGGCAAGAATAGAAGCCTTCATAATATTGCTGCAGTTCTTCAAATCGCCTGTTTCCAGGATGCACTTCATCTTGTGCTCACCGCAGGTTGCCTTTAGTTCCTGAATGTCATCGCAGAGACCTTCGTAATCCTCGCTGAAGAATTTGCCAACTGGCATAACGATATCTACCTCTGTAGCGCCATCCTTGATAGCCATAGCTGTCTCGGCAATCTTTACCTCTATGAATGTCTGAGATGAAGGGAAATTGCCGCTTACTACTGCGATTTCTACGCCATCTACCTCCAAACTCTGACTGATAAGTCCTGCGAAGTTAGGGTAGGTGCATACGGTTGCTACGTGAGGAAGTTCAGGATAATCCTTGGCAAATTGATTTACTTTCTCAATCATTGCCAGGATGCTTTCTTCTGTATCTTCTGTATGAAGAGATGTAAGTTCGATGCTGCCAAAGAGGAACTTCTTCACCTCCATGGTCTCGTTTTCTGCTACCTTCTCGTCAAGAATCTTCTTTACTTCAGCTGCAATTTCCTCGTCGTTGAGGTCGCAGTTATACTGTTTCAAGACAGATAAATACTTATCGTCTGACTCGCTGTATTGTCCCTGCTGCTGTGCAAGAACTTGTTCTTTAATGCTGCTCATACTTAATGTTACTTGTTTAATTATTAAAGTATTATTCTTTATATTTCGGTTTTACTCCTTCGATTTCGGAGGTGCTTCTTCCTTCAATTTCGGGTTGTTTACTCCTTCAATTTTGAATCATTATGATCCTTCAATTTCGGGTTATTCTTATGTCTTTCCGAATCCCTTTGGGTCTTTTTGTCGATGCTTTTCTGAAGTTCTTCTGTAAGATCTATCCCCGTTTGATTGGCAAGACAGATGAGAACCCAGAGTACGTCAGCCATTTCCTCGCCGAGGTTAGGCTTTTCGCCCTTTTTGAAGCTCTGGTCACCGTATGTTCGGGCGATGACACGAGCCAGTTCTCCTACTTCTTCCGTAAGACAAGCCATATTGGTAAGTTCGCTGAAATAGCGAACGCCATATTCCTTAATCCACTTATCTACTGCTTCCTGTGCTTCTTTTATTGTCATATTCTTATTCCTTATTATGGGTATCCATCATGATGGTAACCGGACCGTCATTCAGTAATTCTACCTTCATGTCGGCACCAAATTCGCCTGTTCCTACTGGCTTTCCGAGTGCATCGGACAGCTTTTTGCAGAACTCTTCATAGAGTGGAATACTGATTTCGTGCTTGGCTGCTCTGAGCCAGCTAGGGCGATTGCCCTTCTTGTAGCTGGCGAATAGGGTAAACTGGCTAATCACCAGAATCTCGCCGTTTACATCCATGATAGAGCGGTTCATTACGTGATTTTCGTCGTCGAAAACACGAAGGCCTATGACCTTTCTAACCAACCAATCTACGTCTTCAGATGTGTCGCTTTCCTCAATGCCAAGAAGGATAAGATAGCCTTGTTTGATGGTTGATTTTACTTCTCCTTCGATGGTAACAGAGGCATGGCCGACACGTTGTATTACTATTCTCATATTACTACTTTGAACTTTGAATGTTGAACATTGAACTTTATGAATAGCATTTTGTGGAATTCTGGGTTCTGTTCAATCTTTATTATTATTATTTAGTTTCAACTGCAAATATACGACTTTTATTTCATATTCTCGCTCTTTTCTGTGAAATATTTCGCAAGAATCTCGGCTTTATGAGGGCCTAATATCTCTGAAAGCTGTTCCTGTGATGCTTCTTTTATCTTTTTCACGCTCTTAAACTTGCTCAGGAGCGCTTCTTTTGCCTTAGGACCGATGCCTTTGATGTCGTCTAACTCAGAATGGAGAGCGTGCTTGCTTCGCTTGTCGCGATGGAAGGTGATGGCGTATCTATGTACCTCGTCCTGTATCTGCGTCAATACCTTGAAAAGCTCGCTTTCCGGTGGTAGAGCGATGGTTTGTGGCGGAAAACCGTAGAGAAGTTCGTTGGTGCGATGGCGGTCGTCCTTGGCAAGACCAGCGATAGGGATTTCCAGGTGCAGTTCATCTTCTATCACCTCTCTTACCACCTCCATCTGCCCCTTGCCACCATCGGTGATGATGAGGTCTGGAAGTGGTGTTTCTTCCTCTATCATGCGGCTGTATCTGCGTCTTACCACCTCCTGCATCGAAGCATAATCATCCGGTCCTTCCACCGTCTTGATGTTGTATTTACGGTAGTCTTTTCGGGATGGTTTCATACCTTTATATACAATACATCCAGCCACGGCATCCGTGCCCGATATATTGGAATTATCGAAGCATTCTATCTGATAAGGCATCTTTGGAAGCTTCAGTTTCGTCTGCAATTCCTTCATCAATCGGGTTTGCTTCTGTTCAGGATTGAGCTTTTCTGCCTGCTTCAAACGGTCGAATTTATACTGCTTGCAGTTCATTTCCGACAGCTCCAGAAGGTGCTTCTTGTCGCCCCTCTGAGGCACGAAGAAGGTGGCGTCTTTCAGCTTCCATTCCATCTCGAAAGGTACGATGATCTCCTTCGAAGTGGAGTGGAAACGCTCCCTGATTTCCGGTATGGCGGTAATCAGAAGTTCCTCGTCGCTCTCCTCCAGCTTGCGCTTGTACTCGTAGGTAAAGCTCTGGTTGATGGTGCCGTTTTTCACGTGAATATAGTTGATGAAGGCGTTCTTATTGGTGTCATCATTCACGATTGTGAAGACATCCACATCGGTAATCGTATGGCTTACCACCTCGCTTTTTGCCTCAAAATCATCCAGCAACTGGTACTTCTTCTTGTATTCTTCGGCTATTTCAAAGCGGAGAAGTTCGGCATTTTTCATCATCAGATCATAGAGATATTTGCTTACTTCCCGGGTGTTTCCCTTCAGAATTTCACGCGCCTGGCGCATGTTTTCCTGGTACTCCTCATAGCTCTGTCTGTTGATGCAAGGGGCACCGCAGTTGTGAATATGGTACTCTAGGCAGGGCTTATATTTGCCTTCCGCCACGCCTTCTTTGGTGATAGGAAACCTGCAAGTACGGGGTTTATATAGCTTCTTGATGACCTCCAGAACGGCATACATACTGCCCACATGAGGGTAAGGACCGAAGAAAGTTCCCACCTTTTTGTTGATATGTCTCGTCTTGAAAATGCGGGGAAAATACTCGTTTGTAACGCATATAGAGGGGTAGGTTTTGCCGTCTTTCAGCAAAACATTATACCTTGGATTATACTTTTTAATAAGGCTGTTTTCCAGCAAAAGTGCATCTTCTTCGGTGTTCACGACGGTGTATGAGATGTCGAAAATCTTAGAAACAAGTACCTTTGTCTTGTATCTATCTACCTCTTTATGGAAGTAGGAAGATACTCTTCTCTTCAGATTTTTCGCCTTTCCTACATATATAATCGTGTGATTCTCGTCGTAATATTGATAGCTTCCCGGTTTCTCCGGCATGCTTAAAACGATGCTTTTTAACCGAGCTAATCTTTCCTCATTTTCTTGTTTCGTCATACCTTTATGGGGTTAAAATAGGGTGAAAGAGCGTTGCTGTTTCACGTGAAACGGCAACGCCCGTATGCTTTATAGCTGCAGAATTATATGCATTAATCAAGCATCTTTCATGCTTTACAACTGCAATAAAGTAGATACTTCTACATCCTCATCGAAGTTCTTTCTGCCTTCGAAATTCTCGTTTACGAGCTCGATGATAAAGTTAGCATACACCTTCTTTGGGTGGAATTTCTTCACCAGATTGCAGGCTGCCTTCATAGTTCCGCCGGTAGCGAGAAGGTCGTCGTGAAGGAGGATTATGTCGTTCTCGTTGATGGCATCTTCGTGGATTTCGATGGTGTCCATACCGTATTCTTTCGCATAGCTTTCCTGCACGGTTTTGCATGGAAGCTTACCTGGCTTTCGGCACAAAACTACGCCTGCGCCGAGACGGATTGCGAGGGCAGAAGACATTACGAAGCCACGTGATTCGATGCCTACAATCTTGGTAATACCTTTGTCTTTGTAGATCTCATACATCTCATCGCAGATCTCTTTAAGAGACTCTGGATTCTTAAACAGGGTACTAACATCACGGAAGTTTACACCCTTGATTGGCCAATCTGGAATGCAACGCAGATTGTCTAATAATAGCTGATTGTTCATTGTCTTTTATACTATAAATTAATACTATGTTTTTTATTATTTCTTCGAGTTTTGGCAGCTTTTACCGGCTGTGTTCCACGGAAACACTGAAGTTTTGCTTTAACCACAATTTACTTGATGCAAAAGGCTCTAAGCTCTTTGGTATCAAATGCTTTATGCAAGAGTGGTTTCACGTGAAACATTGCTGAGAATCCCTTGTTTTGCAGGTTTTTCTTGCTGAAACCGCCAATTCTGCTGCTTGTCTTCCTGGTAAGACGAGCAATGCATCTTTGCTTATCTTCCCAGTAGGATGAGCAGTACATTGATGTCGCTTGGAGATACACCTGGAATTCGGCTTGCCTGAGCCAACGTGTCAGGGTCGATGCGCTCGAGCTTTTGTCGTCCTTCTGTTGAGATTTCGAGAATCTCAGAGTAGTTGAAGCGTCCCTTGATTCTGATGTTCTCCAGACGGTGCATCTTGTCGGCGATGAGTCGCTCGCGCTCGATGTATCCTTTGTACTTCATCTTGATTTCTGCCGCCTCGGCAATCTCTTCTTTCCGGTTGCCTGGTGCTTCCATCGCTGCCTTCAGGTCAGGGATGATTTCCGACAGGTTCTGAAGGTTGAGATGCGGACGAGCCACGAGGTCGATGAGCTTGCAGCCGGCGCGGAGTGGAGTAGTGCCGAGTGCTTCGAGCTTCGGATTGATCTCGTCTTTCTTGATAGGATAGTTGGCACAGAAGTCGATGATTCTTTCGATGGCATCTTTCTTCTCCATCCACCAGTCGTAACGGTCGCGCTTGGCGATGCCGAGCTCGTATGCTTTTCCCGTGAGTCGGGCATCGGCGTCGTCCTGGCGGAGCAGGATGCGGTACTCAGCTCTTGAGGTGAACATACGGTATGGTTCATCTACACCCTTTGTGGTGAGGTCATCGATGAGTACGCCGATGTAACTCTCGTCTCGCTTCATCTCGAACGTCTTGTCGCCCACACAATGAAGTGCAGCGTTGATTCCAGCAACCGTGCCCTGACCTCCTGCTTCTTCGTAACCGGTGGTTCCGTTTACCTGTCCGGCAAAGAAAAGTCCCTTGATGATTTTCGACTCCAGCGAATGCTTCAGCTGGGTTGGGTCGAAGTAATCGTACTCGATGGCGTAACCTGGTCGGTAGATCTTTGCATCTCTCAATGCCGGGATTTCGTGGAGTGCATCCAGCTGGATATCCATCGGCATGCTGGATGAGAATCCGTTCAGGTACATTTCATTGGTGTCTTCACCTTCTGGTTCCAGGAAGAGCGGGTGCTGTTCCTTGTCGGGGAAGGTGACAAGCTTGGTTTCGATGCTTGGACAGTAACGGGGGCCTGTGCTTTGGATTTGACCATTATATAAAGGTGAGTCGTCCAATCCGCTTTTCAGGATTTCGTGTACCTTACTGTTTGTATAGCATGTCCAGCAAGGAAGCTGTTTCAGAACTCTGTGGTTGCCCATGTACGAGAACTGATGGAAATCGATGTCGCCCGGTTGCTCCTCCATGTCTTCGAAGTGAACGCTTCGCTTGTCGATGCGGACAGGAGTTCCTGTTTTCATTCTTGCCGATGTGATTCCCCATCGGGTGATGCTTTCCGTGAAATGATGAACGGCAGGTTCTGCACATCTTCCACCTTCCACCATCTTTCTTCCCACGTGCATCAGTCCGTTGAGGAAAGTGCCGGCAGTAATGATGATGCTTTTGGCATAGAACTCGGCACCCCAGATGGTGCGCACGCCGATAGCCTCTCCGTTTGCTACGAGCAGCTCGTCGGCCTGGTCTTGCCAGATGTCGAGGTTGTCGGTATGGTCGAGGATGGTTCTCCATTCCCAGATGAACTTGCCGCGGTCGCATTGAGCACGAGGACTCCATACGGCAGGTCCCTTTCCTATATTAAGCATACGGAACTGGATAGCCGTCTTGTCGGTGACGATACCCATCTGTCCGCCCAGTGCATCAATCTCTCGCACAATCTGTCCCTTGGCAATACCGCCTATGGCAGGATTGCAACTCATCTGACCAATCTTGTTCATGTCCATCGTTATCAAGCAGGTGTTGGCGCCCATGTTTGCCGAGGCAGCTGCTGCCTCGCATCCGGCGTGCCCTCCACCGATAACGAGTACGTCATAATTGAAGTTCATAATCTCTGTTTCTAATCTATATTTTATCTAATTTTCGGCAAAAGTAAGAAATTTAATTGAAATTTTAGCAAAAATACTTTGATAAATCATTAAAATATAGTAATTTTGCAGCAGACTTGCGAAAATATACCTATAAATGAGGATTGCAGAATGCCTTGAAAATGGTATTGCAAGTACGAGATGAAGGAAATAATAAATTAGTTTCAAACAGTTAAATAATTAAAATTCAATCATTTATGTGGTTAATCAATTCATCTATTGGTAGAAAGGTAGTGATGTCAGTAACTGGTATCGCACTTATTCTATTCTTGACATTCCACGGTTGCATGAATGTGGTTGCGCTTTTCTCTGGAGAAGCTTACAACACAATCTGCGAGTTGTTGGGTGCTAACTGGTACGCCGTAGTTGCAACATTAGGTTTGGCAGCTTTGGCAGTTTGTCACATCGTTTACGCTTTCATCCTGACAGCACAGAACCGTCGTGCTCGTGGTAATCAGCGTTACGAGGTAACCGCAAAGCCAGAGAAGGTAGAGTGGGCTAGCCAGAACATGTTGGTGCTTGGTATCATCATCGTTCTCGGTTTGTTGCTTCACCTCTTCAACTTCTGGTATAACATGATGTTCGCTGAGCTTTTGGGTACAAGCTTCGGTCACAGCCCAGCAGACGGCTTCGCTTACATCCAGGACACCTTCGCTAACCCAGTGTTCGTAGTTCTCTACATCATCTGGTTGGTAGCTCTTTGGTTCCACCTCACTCACGGTTTCTGGAGTGCTATTCAGACTCTCGGTTGGAACGGTAAGACTTGGTTCTGCCGTTGGAAGACTATTGGTATGATTTACTCTACCATCCTGCTTCTCCTCTTCATCGTTGTCGTATTGGCATTCGCTTTCGGTTGCGCTCCATCTTTGTGCTGCGCATAATTCGTGTAATCATTTAAGTATTAAAAAAGATTATGGCAAAAACATTAAATTCTAGAATACCTGAAGGACCAGTTGCTGAGAAGTGGACCAACTATAAGGCTCACCAGCGTTTGGTTAACCCAAAGAATAAGTTAAAGCTCGACGTTATCGTCGTAGGTACAGGTTTGGCAGGTGCTTCTGCAGCTGCTTCTCTTGGCGAGATGGGCTTCAACATCTTGAACTTCTGCATCCAGGACTCTCCACGTCGTGCTCACTCTATCGCAGCACAGGGTGGTATCAATGCAGCTAAGAATTATCAGAATGATGGTGACTCTGTTTACCGTCTGTTCTACGATACAGTAAAGGGTGGCGACTACCGTGCTCGTGAGGCTAACGTTTACCGTTTGGCTGAGGTGAGCAACGACATCATCGACCAGTGCGTAGCTCAGGGTGTTCCTTTCGCTCGTGAGTACGGTGGTATGTTGGCTAACCGTTCTTTCGGTGGTGCTCAGGTATCTCGTACATTCTATGCTAAGGGTCAGACAGGTCAGCAGCTCCTCCTCGGTGCTTACTCTTCTTTGAGCCGCATGGTTGAGGCAGGTAAGGTAAAGCTCTTCACCCGTTACGAGATGGAGGATATTGTTATCGTTGACGGTCACGCTCGTGGTATCATCGCCAAGAATTTGATCACAGGTAAGTTGGAGCGTTTCTCTGCCAACGCCGTAGTTATCGCTACCGGTGGTTATGGTAACGCTTACTTCCTTTCTACAAACGCTATGGGTTGTAACTGTACAGCAGCTATCCAGTGCTACCGCAAGGGTGCTGACTTCGCTAACCCATCTTACGTTCAGATTCACCCTACATGTATCCCTGTTCACGGTACAAACCAGAGTAAGTTGACTTTGATGTCAGAGTCACTCCGTAACGATGGTCGTATCTGGGTTCCTAAGAAGATTGAGGATGCTAAGGCATTGCAGGCAGGTACAAAGAAGGGTTCTGATATTCCTGAGGAAGACCGCGACTACTACTTGGAGCGCCGTTACCCAGCATTCGGTAACCTGGTTCCTCGTGACGTGGCTTCTCGTGCAGCTAAGGAGCGTTGCGACAAGGGCTTCGGTGTCAACAACACAGGTCTTGCCGTATTCCTTGACTTCTCTGAGTCTATCAACCGTCTCGGTATCGACGTTATCCTTCAGCGTTATGGCAACCTCTTCGATATGTATGAGGAGATTACCGACGTTAACCCAGGTGAGTTGGCTAACGAGATTAACGGCGTGAAGTACTACAACCCAATGATGATCTTCCCTGCTATCCACTATACAATGGGTGGTATCTGGGTTGACTACGAGTTGATGACCACTATCCCAGGTCTCTTCGCTATTGGTGAGTGTAACTTCTCTGACCACGGTGCCAACCGTCTTGGTGCATCTGCTTTGATGCAGGGTTTGGCTGACGGTTACTTCGTATTGCCATACACCATCCAGAACTACTTGGCCGACCAGGCATTGTGGCCAAAGCTCTCTACCGATCTCCCAGAGTTCGCAGAGGCAGAGGCAGGTGTTCAGAAGGAAATCGACCGCCTGATGGGTATCCAGGGCAAGCGCTCTGTAGATTCTATCCACAAGGAGTTGGGTCACATCCTTTGGGAGCACGTAGGTATGGGTCGTACCAAGGAAGGTCTTGAGGAAGGCTTGAAGAAGATGAAGGCTCTGCGCGAGGAATTCAACAAGAACCTCTTCATCCCTGGCAAGAAGGAAGGCTTGAACGTAGAGTTGGATAAGGCTATCCACTTGCGTGACTTCATCTTGATGGGCGAGTTGATCGCTTACGATGCATTGCACCGCAACGAGAGCTGTGGTGGTCACTTCCGTGAGGAGTACCAGACAGAGGAAGGCGAGGCTAAGCGTGATGACGAGAACTTCTTCTACGTAGGTTGCTGGGAGTATCAGGGCAACGATACAACTGCTCCAGTGCTCAACAAGGAACCTCTCGAGTATGAGGCAATTAAGGTACAGACAAGAAATTACAAGAATTAAAAAGCGAACAAGACAATGGCAAGAAATATAAGTTTCACAGTTAAGTATTGGAAGCAGGACGGCCCTACAGCACAGGGTCACTTCGATACACACGAGATGAAGAACATCCCAGATGATACTTCATTCCTCGAGATGCTCGACATCTTGAACGAGGAGCTCATCGAGTCAGGTCAGGAGCCTTTCGTCTTCGACCACGACTGCCGCGAGGGTATCTGCGGTATGTGCTCTCTCTATATTAATGGTACACCTCATGGTAAGACTGAGCGTGGTGCTACAACATGTCAGCTCTACATGCGTCGTTTCAACGATGGTGACGTTATCACCGTTGAGCCTTGGCGTTCTGCTGGTTTCCCTATCATCAAGGACTGTATGGTTGACCGTTCAGCATTCGACAAGATCATCCAGGCAGGTGGTTACACCAGCATCCGTACAGGTCAGGCTCAGGATGCCAACGCTATCCTGATTCCTAAGGAGAATGCAGACGAGGCAATGGATTGCGCTACATGTATCGGTTGCGGTGCTTGTGTTGCAGCATGTAAGAATGGTTCTGCCATGCTCTTCGTCAGCTCAAAGGTTAGCCAGTTGGCACTTCTCCCACAGGGTCGTGTAGAGGCTGCTACCCGTGCTAAGAAGATGATTGCACGCATGGATGAGCTTGGATTCGGTAACTGTACAAACACTCGTGCTTGCGAGGCTGTTTGTCCTAAGAACGAGTCTATCGCTAACATCGCCCGCTTGAACCGTGAGTTCTTGAAGGCTAAGTTGGCTGACTAATCCACCGTTTCTCTTGAGACACAGGAATTTTCTCTCTGCATCTTTACGGATGCGAGAGAATTTTCTCAAAAACCCTTCACTCTTCACCTTTTGGGTGTAAGCGATTGAAGGATAGGTAGTTGGGTGGGTGAAGAGTTGAAGTGACTCTTCACCCACCCTTCACCTTTTTATAGGGATAGGTGAAGAGTAGTGAAGAGTGGTGAAGAGTCAGCGCCACTCTTCACCTCTCAAATCCCCTGTGTTTATCGGGGTTTCAGGCTAAATGGTGAAGAGTGAAGAGTGAAAACGAGAGTAGGCTTTTTACGACGGAAGCATCCTGAAGGTTTAGGAGTGCATTATTTGGCAGTAAGGCTACATCCCGTTTTGAATGAAGCTTCTTTCCATTTATTGCTTCCCTATGGCATCTTTTTGCCCTTTAGGAGGGCAATTTATTGCCATAGTTAGGCAATAATCCTTATGTCGTGATAGAGCTGCAGAATCCAGTAACTAGTAATAAATAAAGTATTATTCTATAAAGATATAAAAAGAGCATAAATGATGAACCAAGCGACTCAAGACTTTATTCGCCAGCATCAGGATGATGATGTCCGCCAGCTGGCTTTTCTCGGAAGCAAGTATCCGGAAGTAGATATGCCTTTCGCTCTCGATCAGATTCGCGGGCGAAAGATGGCTCGTGTCAAGTTGCCTCGTTGGGCAAGTCTCGAAGGCATCATCTATCCTCCTCATATTTCTATGGAGCAATGCTCCTCTGAATCTACTGCGCTTTACAAGGCAGAACTGGCTGCGAGGTTGCTCGGCTTGCCGGCTTCTTCATCTGGAACCGAGATGAAGGCTGAAAATGAAATAGAGTTTGTTGACCTGACTGGTGGATTTGGAGTAGATTTCTCTTATATCGCAGCCCGATTGGGCGTGAAGTCGATGTACGTGGAGCGTCAGGCTCATCTCTGCGAGGCGGCAAAGGAGAACTTCGGGCGTTTGGGATTGAAGAACGCCATCGTGAAGAATGGGGATGGAATAGAGGTTCTTTATTCTTTTCATCCAAAGAAAAAAGATGCAGCATCAGCTGATGATTCTTTAGGCATCACTTATGACCAACCTCGGTTATTACTTAAGACCAACCTTGGTCTTAAGATAATCTTCATAGATCCCGCCCGTAGAGACGATGCAGGCAACAAGGTGGTTTCCTTGAAGGATTGCACGCCCGATGTCACCGTTTTGCAGGAAGAGATGCTTTCGAAGGCAGATTACGTTATCATCAAACTCTCTCCGATGCTCGACTGGCACCGCGCCATAAGCGAATTAAGCCACGTGAGAGAGGTTCATATCATCTCCGTGAACAATGAGTGCAAAGAGCTTCTTTTAGTGCTGTCAGCGCGAAATATGGGCGAAAATCTCCGCATTTATTGCATCAACGATGCGCAATCCTTCGTCTGCGATGAGTTGGATATGGAGTCTTCTCAGGTGAAGATTGCCCCATCCACGCTTGAAGAGATGCAGTATCTTTACGAGCCGAATGCGTCGTTGATGAAAGCCGGCTGTTTCGGCGTTCTTTCCGGGCGCTATGATGCAAGGATGCTTTCCAAGAACAGCCATCTTTTCGTGAGCCAGGCGCCTATCGAGGCTTTCCCTGGCAGAAGCTTCCGCATCATCGCCGTTTCTTCCTTTAATAAGAAGGAGTTGAAGCGTCATCTGTCAGGAATCACCAAGGCGAACATCGCCACCCGTAATTTCCCCCTTTCCGTGGCAGAATTGCGCAAGCGATTGAAGCTGAAGGATGGTGGCGAAACCTATATTTTCGCCACCACATTGAGCGACGAAAGCCATGTGCTGGTGATTACGGAGAAAAAATAAGCTGATTTCCTGAAAAATCAAGTTCTAATCCTATAAGATGATTCCGCCAAAAACACCACTAATCGGGTGATATAAGCCACTTTGTGGCTCGTAATCATTCTTGAACCCCTAAAAAACTGAAAATAAAGATAGCAATATTTGGTCGTTTGGCGAAATATTGCTATTTTTGCATCCTATAATATTGCAAACTAGTTTGAAATCATGTCATTAATTGAAATTAAAAAGGTCGAAAGCAAGAAGGATTTGAAGACGTTCATCGACTTCCACTACGACCTCTACGAAGGCAACGAATACGATGTGCCTAATCTTTTCAGCGACGAAATGAATACCCTGAGCAAGGATAAGAACGCTGCGTTCGAGTTCTGCGAGGCAGAGTATTATCTTGCCTATAAGGATGGAAAACTGGCAGGTCGCGTTGCTGCTATCATCAACCATAAGGCAAACAATAAGTGGGGAAAGAAATCCGTCCGATTCGGATGGATAGACTTCATCGACGACCGTGAGGTTTCGAAGGCTCTCTTGGATGCTGTGGAAAAGTATGGTAAAGAGAAAGGTATGGAGGATATGGTAGGTCCGCTTGGATTTACCGATATGGACCCTGAGGGAATGCTTACCTGGGGTTTCGATCAGCTGGGTACTATGCCTACCATCTACAATTACCCTTACTATCCGGAGCACATCGAGGCCCTGGAGGGTTTTGAGGTAGATAACAAGTATGTGGAGTTCAAGATCATGGTACCTGATACCATACCGGAGAAGTACGCCAAGATAGCGATGATGATAGAGAAACGCTATAATCTGCATGTGCGCAAGCTTACTAAGAAGGAAGTCTTCCAAGGCGGAATGGGACAGAAGATCTTTGATCTCATCAACGATACCTACAAGGATCTCTATGGATATTCTGAACTCTCACAGAAGCAGATAGATCAGCTTATCAAGTCGTATCTCAGTTTCCTCGACTTCAACCTCATCACCTGTATCGAGGATTGGACGGGTGGAGAGCATAAGCTCATCGGTGTGGGAATCACCATGCCGTCGTTGGCTCATGCCCTGCGCAAGTGCCACCGTGGCAGATTGCTGCCTTTCGGCTGGTATCATGTGTTGAGAGCCATCAAACAGCACAAGACCAACATCGTTGACCTCCTTCTCATCGGTATTCTTCCTGAGTATCGTGCCAAGGGAGCGAATGCACTTCTCTTTGCCGATCTGATACCTTGGTACCAGAAGTATGGTATTGAGTGGGGCGAGACCCAGGTTGAGCTGGAAACCAATGCCGGTGTGCAGGGACAGTGGGGAGCTTTGACCCCAGTAATGCACAAGCGCAGAAAGTGCTACAAGAAGATTATTAAATAAGGAATTAAGTGAGTTAAGGAGTTAGGGAGGTCAAGACGGATGTCTTTTCATCATAACTCCTTAATTTCTCTTGATTCCCCCTAAAACATAGGAGGATTTTATGTCAGAAGATAATAATGAATTGAAAGCCCCACAGGAGCAGCAGCCGGTAGAATATACCGATGACAACATCCGACACTTGAGTGATATGGAGCATGTGCGTACTCGTCCGGGTATGTACATTGGTCGTCTGGGTGATGGTAACCTGCCGGAGGATGGAATCTACGTACTCTTGAAAGAGGTGGTAGATAACTCTATCGATGAGTTCAAGATGGGGGCTGGTGCCAGATTGGAGATTGATATCGAAGATCATCTGCGGGTCAGCGTGCGCGACTATGGTCGTGGTATTCCTCAAGGTAAACTTGTCGAGGCTGTGAGCGTGCTGAATACCGGTGGTAAGTACGACAGCAAGGCGTTCAAGAAGAGTGTCGGCTTGAACGGAGTGGGTGTGAAGGCGGTGAACGCCCTCAGCTCTCATTTCGAGGTAAAGTCGTTCCGCGACGGCAAGGTGCGCCATCTGAAGTTTGAGAAAGGTATTCTGCAGAGCGATGTTACCGAAGATACGGAGGACGAGAACGGTACCTTTATCTTCTTCGAACCGGATAATACCCTGTTCAAGAACTATTCTTTCCACGATGATTTCGTGGAAACCATGCTCCGTAACTATACTTATCTGAACACCGGACTCACCATCATGCACAATGGTCGCCGCATCCTCAGCCGGCATGGTTTGAAGGATCTCCTGACCGATAATATGACCAACGAGGGTCTTTACGAGATTGTTCACATGAAGGGCGAAGACATCGAGATTGCCTTTACCCATACCAATCAGTATGGCGAGGAGTACTATTCCTTCGTAAACGGCCAGCACACCACCCAGGGCGGTACTCATCAGAGTGCCTTCAAGGAGCATATCGCCAGAACCATCAAGGAGTTCTACGGCAAGTATGAGTATGTCGACATCCGAAACGGACTGGTGGCTGCCATTGCACTGAACGTAGAGGAGCCGGTGTTTGAGAGTCAGACGAAGATTAAGCTCGGAAGTACCACAATGTCTCCGAACGGAGGCGAAACCATCAATAAGTATGTGGGCGATTTCCTGAAGAAGGAAGTAGATAACTATCTCCATATCCACAAGGATGTGGCTGAGATTCTGGAGAACAAGATCAAGGAGAGTGAGCGTGAGCGCAAGGCGATGGCTGGCGTTACCAAACTGGCGCGTGAGCGTGCCAAGAAGGCGAACCTTCACAACCGCAAGTTGCGCGATTGCCGCATCCACTTCAGCGATGCCAAGAACGAGCTGAAGGAGGCAAGCTCCATCTTCATCACCGAGGGTGATTCTGCCAGCGGAAGCATTACCAAGAGCCGAGACGTGAACACCCAGGCGGTATTCTCGCTGCGAGGCAAGCCGTTAAACTGCTACGGCCTGACCAAGAAGGTGGTTTACGAGAACGAGGAATTCAACCTGCTTCAGGCAGCCCTGGATATAGAGGATGGTTTGGATGGATTGCGATATAATAAGGTGATTGTGGCTACCGATGCCGATGTAGATGGAATGCACATCCGATTGCTCATCATCACCTTCTTCCTGCAGTTCTTCCCTGACCTCATCAAGAAGGGCCACGTGTATGTGCTTCAGACTCCATTGTTCCGAGTGCGCAACAAGCGAACCAAGATCAAGAACAAGCAGGCGGTGGCTGATGCCGATGCCAAGTTGGGGCCTAAGGAGAAGAAGGGCGATTTCATCACGCATTACTGCTACAGTGATGAGGAGCGACAGCAAGCCATCAGAAACCTTGGTCCTGACCCGGAAATCACCCGATTCAAGGGTTTGGGAGAGATTTCACCAGAGGAGTTTGCCCACTTCATCGGTCCGGATATGCGATTGGAGCAGGTTACGCTCCATAAGACCGACCAGGTGCAGAAACTCCTGGAGTATTATATGGGTAAGAATACGATGGAACGTCAGAACTTCATCATCGATAACCTGGTGATTGAGGAGGATATTCCGGAGGAAGATTCCGATCCGCTGGATTAATTCTGGAGTTGATAGGGAGGGAAAGTAGAGAAAATCGACTGTTAACTGTTAACCTGTTAACTCCTCTCTATGAAGATAAACTCTTTCTTAAAAGATAAGTAAATGAAAAAATATCTATTTATAGCGCTCCTGGCGTTTCTGGCAGTAACTTCTGCCAGTGCCCAGCTGCGTATCAAGATGGGCAAGAATAGCCCGATAGAGAAGTTGGGTAGGGCGGAAATCGCCATTACCAACCTCTATGTGGATAGTGTGGATGAGAATAAGCTCGTAGAGGACGCCATCCGAGGCATGCTCGAAAAGCTCGACCCTCATTCTTCTTACGCTACAGCCAAGGAAACCAAGGCGATGAACGAGCCGCTGAACGGTAGTTTTGATGGCATTGGCGTGCAGTTTAACATGGTAGATGATACGCTGCTCGTTATCCAGCCGGTTACGAACGGACCTTCCGAGAAGGTGGGAATCATTGCCGGTGACCGCATCGTTGCGGTGAATGATACGGCTATTTCGGGTGTGAAGATGAGCAAGGAGGAAATCATGAAGCGCCTTCGCGGTCCTAAGGGAACCACGGTGAATCTTACCATCGTGCGCCGTGGCATCAAGGACAAGCTTACTTTCAAGGTGAAGCGCGATAAGATTCCTGTAACCACGATGGATGCGGCGTATATGATTCGCCCGGGAATCGGATACATCCGACTGGGAAGCTTCGGGCTGACCAGCTACAAGGAGGTGACTACGGCGATGGATTCGCTCAAGAAAGTGGGAATGAAAGACCTGATCTTCGACCTTGAGGATAATGGCGGTGGCTACCTTCAGGCGGCGGCTCAGATAGCCAACGAGTTCCTGCAGAAGGGAGATCTCATCGTTTATACCAGCGGTCGTGCAGCTCCCCGCCAGGAATATAAGGCGCAGGCTAACGGAAGATGGCGCAAGGGTAAGGTGGTAGTGCTTACCAATGAGTTTACAGCTTCTGCCGCAGAGATTGTTTCCGGAGCCATCCAGGATCAGGACCGTGGAGTAGTGGTAGGTCGCAGAACCTTCGGCAAGGGATTGGTTCAGCGTCCGCTCACCTTCGATGATGGCAGCGAGATTCGCCTCACCATCGCACATTATTATACGCCTAGCGGCAGATGCATCCAGAAGCCGTATAAGAAGGTGGACAGACTGGATTATGCGATGGATCTCGACAATCGCTACAAGCATGGCGAGTTCACCAATCAGGACAGCATCCATCTTTCCGATAGCTTGAAGTATTATACTTTGCGCAAGCACCGTGTAGTTTATGGTGGTGGCGGAATCATGCCCGATTATTTCGTGCCATTGGATACTACCAAGTACACCAAGATGCACCGTCAGCTGGCAGCCAAGAGCATCGTCATCAACCATAGCCTGAAGTTTATCGATGCGCATCGCAAGGAATTGAAGAGCCAGTATAAGGATTTCAACAAGTTCCTGGCAAGCTACGAGGTTCCGTCTTCGCTCATCGATGCGATTATCGCTGAGGGCAAGAAAGAGAAGATAGAGCCGAAGGATGAGGCAGAATTGACTCAGACAAAGAAATACCTCGCCCTGCAGCTGAAGGCCCTTGTAGCAAGAGATATCTGGGATATGAGTCAATATTTCCAGGTTTGGAACGAGACCAACGAGATAGTTCAGCGTGCCGTGAAGCTGCTGACTACGGGGAAGTAGGGAAGGTTAAGTGAAGAGTGAAGAACGAAAAGTGCTTTGCTCGTGTAACTATAGAAAAAACGGCTGTTAACTGTTAACCTGTTAACCCGTAACCCGCCTAGCGGTAAGCTTTAAGCAATACGCCCTGAAAGGGCAGAAGCTCCTAGCCCAGGGCACGCCCTGGGTATAATGGGGATATAACGAAGTCGCCCTGTAAGGGCAAAAGCTTTCTGATACGAAGCTTTTGCCCTTACAGGGCGTTTTGTTGGTTGTATGTTTACCCAGGGCGGTGCCCTGGGCTAGGAGCTTCTGCCCTTTCAGGGCGTGCTGCTCAATATTTGCTTCTGTAAGAATTCATGAATCCTTTCTGAATTCATTTACTTCTTCTCATGCATGTGATCCCATTTCAGATAGATTCCGGCAAGGATGGTGCCGGAAATACTGTGCCAGGCGCAGCTGATGGCGCAAGGCAATACGGCAAGAGGCTGGGCAGCGAAGAAGTTGCCCGCGAGAACCGTGGCAAGACCGGCATTCTGCATTCCCACCTCAATGCTGATGGTACGCTTCTTGGCAGTATTGAAGCCCGCCAGCTTTCCGGCAAGCCAACCGAGACAGTAACCCAGGGTGTTGTGGCAGAAAACCACGGCAAAAGTCCAGAGGAAAAGCGATAAGCCACGAGCTACCAAGTCATCGTGAACCGTAGAGATCACACCTCCCACAATGATTGCCAGACACGTAACGCTGATGCCCGGCATCAGACTCTGGATGGTAGGGAAGCAATCCTTCTTGCCATAGATATAATTCAAAGCGCAGCCGATGGCCACAGGGATAATCGTAACTATCAGAATGTTGATGAACATTCCCACAGCATCTACATGGATAATCTCGCCTGCCGTAATCTTCATCAGCAGCGGAGTCATTACTGGCGCAAGAATCGTAGAGGCGCAGGTCATTCCTACGGAAAAAGCCACATCGCCATGGCAGAGATAACTCATGATGTTGCTTGAAACTCCGCCCGGACAGCATCCCACCAGCAGGATTCCGAGCGCCAGGGCTGGATCAAGATGCCACACATGCACCAGGGTGTAAGCCACGCCAGGCATGATGATGAACTGGGCGCAGGCACCGATGAAGACATCCAGCGGGCGCTGAGCCAGAATCTTGAAGTCGTTGGTGGTCAGGGTCAAGCCCATGGTGAGCATGATGATGCCGAGAATGACGGTTTGAGTAGTTCCGCGCACCCAGTCGAAGGTATGTGGGAAGAAGAATGTGAATACTGCTACACCTATTACGAAAATAGAGGTGTAATTGGCCAGCAACTTGCTGAGCCCCTGAAAAAACTTTAGCATAATTCTATTTCTTTTTAAAATCCTGATATTTCTCTCTTATTTGCAATCTCTGGGATGATTGTCTTTGACAATCTCTCTTCTTTCTTTCTCTCCTCTCCTCCTTCTTTCCTCGCTTTCAATATTGGGTGCAAAAGTACGTCTTTTCTACCGAATAAACAAATTATTTAATAATTAAATATCAAATTATAATATTTTTGTTGGTTTAAGCTTACGAATCTGCACGAATCTTCTTGGATTGTGCAAAATCTGAGGCAAAATAATTCGGCTTTTCTTCTTTAATTCCGCAACAAATGTGTAACTTTGCACCCATATTATCGATAATAGTCATAGAATGAACGAAGATTTTGATATAAGACAACAGACGGTTTCTCCTGCCGAAAAGGAATTCGAGAAAGCACTGCGCCCACTGAAGTTCTCCGACTTCAGCGGACAGAATGGCGTGGTGGATAATCTCGAAGTCTTTGTTGAGGCTGCCAAGTATCGTGGCGAACCGCTCGACCATACCCTTTTGCATGGTCCTCCGGGACTGGGTAAGACCACATTGAGTAACATCATCGCCAACGAACTGGGTGTGGGCTTCAAGATTACATCAGGCCCTGTGCTCGATAAGCCGGGCGACCTGGCAGGTATCCTTACCTCCCTGGAGCCTAACGATGTGCTCTTTATCGATGAAATCCACCGCCTCTCGCCAGTGGTAGAGGAGTATCTCTATTCGGCGATGGAGGATTACCGCATCGACATCATGATAGACAAGGGTCCTTCGGCACGAAGCATCCAGATAGATCTGAATCCGTTTACCCTCGTGGGAGCCACTACCCGCAGCGGACTTCTCACGGCTCCGCTCCGTGCCCGTTTCGGAATCAATCTGCATCTGGAATACTACGACCCGGAGACGCTTCAGAAGATTATCAAGCGAAGTGCGATGCTCCTGCAGGTGCCGATAGAAGATGAGGCGGCAGTGGAAATCTCCCGCCGCTCGCGTGGAACCCCTCGTATCGCCAACTCTTTATTGCGAAGAGTGCGTGATTTCGCCCAGGTGAAGGGCAACGGAACCATCACTTACGAGATTGCCCAGATGGCGCTCAAGGCGCTCAACATCGACCAGTATGGCTTGGACGAGATAGACAACAAGATTCTCACCACCATCATCGACAAGTTCCGTGGAGGTCCGGTGGGCGTAAGCACCATTGCCACGGCTATCGGCGAAGATGGCGGCACCGTAGAGGAGGTTTACGAGCCATTCCTCATCATGGAAGGCTTCATCAAGCGTACGCCACGAGGCAGAATGGCCACCAAGCTTGCCTATGATCATCTCGGCAGGAATCCGTATGGAAGCAACATCTTGCAGGGCGACCTGTTTGAATAAAGTTCGAATCTCAAAGTTCAAAGTAAAATGAGAATAGGAATATTTACGGGTACATTCGACCCATTTACGATAGGACATCAGAACATTGCGGAGCGTGCCCTGCCGATGTTTGACAAGCTCGTGATTGCAGTGGCGATGAGCAAGCTGAAACACGCAAGCGAGGAAATCTCGAAGCGTGTGGAGGATATTAAGGCTGTTTTTCCGAAGGAATGTTCGGAGTTGGTGGATGCGGAGGATGCATCCAAGGGCCACCGCCTTGAGGTGGTTGCCTACGATGACCTCACCATCGACCTGGCGCATCGCCTGGGAGCCAAGTTCCTGGTTCGCGGCGTCCGCTCTGCCAAGGATTTCGAGTACGAGCGAGAGCAGGCTGACATCAATAAGCAGTTGGGCGGCGTAGAAACCATCCTGCTGTTTTCCGACCCAAGATACAGCAGCATCAGCTCAACGCTGGTGAGGGAATTGAGATTCTTCGGAAGAGAAGTAGATGAATTTTTACCAAAAATAAAATAAAAATAGGAGGAAGAAGCGTATGATAACATACAATGTAGATGGCGTGAAAATGCCAAAGATCAAGAAGCGCGACACCAGTGCCTGGATTCGCAAGGTAGCTGCCTCTCATGGCCGCAAGGTGGGAGAGATAGGCTATATGTTTGTAGATGACGAGAAGATTCTCGAAGTGAACAACGAGTATCTGGGTCATGATTACTATACCGATGTCATCACCTTCGATTATGATGAGGATGATGTGATTAACGGCGACATCGTGATTTCGCTCGATACCGTCCGCACCAATGCCGAGCAGTTTGGCAAGACCTACGATGATGAGCTTCATCGCGTCATCATCCACGGCATCCTGCACCTCTGCGGCATCAATGACAAAGGTCCGGGAGAGCGCGAAATCATGGAGGAGAACGAGAACAAGGCGCTCGCCCTGCTCGAAGGTGCTTCTATATTGAAGAAGTAAGAAGTTCTGATTATGGTAGGTTGTTTAAGGCAATAATAGATGATATTATCAAATATTTTTTAAACAATGGGGAATAGAGAGTGGATTGCTTTTGCAAATGAGAAAAAATGTAATCACGCAAAGAGCTTGATAAAGAGTGGATTTATTAGTTGGGTAAATACAGCTAATTTTGAAGTAGGAGATATAGTATATTTGTTTATGTCAAATACTAGAAACGTTAGATTTAAAACTCAAGTTGTTGCCGATAATTGTAAGCGTGAGGATTCTGAATATTGGCTTGAGCAAGCTCCTACGGATATTACTTTTAGATTAAAGTTGGTTGCAGAATATTCTGGAGACCAATTGAATGAAAGTGTATTGATTAAGCATGGTTTTAAGGGTGGTAGATCACTTCAAACTCCAAGCTATAAGAATGAAAATTTGATGGATTATATAAAGTCAATCTTTTAAAAGTAAAAGGGAGAAACTAACAGGTGTCTGTTGGATTCTCCCTTTTTGTTTCTTATTCTATTGCCTTGATTCTCTCGCGGCATTCTTTCAATATCTCTTTCAGTTCCTCCACGGTCGTGGCTCTCAGCATGGCGATTCTCGTCTGGCGGAAATCAGGAATGCCCTTGAAGATAGGGGAGGCAGCCAGGTGGCGACGGGTGTGGAGAATGCCTCTGTACTCATCGATGCGCTCTACATTGATGCGCAGCTGCTCCTCCAAGAGGTCAATCTTCTCATCCACGGTTAATGGGGCTGCACCCGTATTGTCCAGGTAATCACGTATTTCCTTGAAGATCCAAGGCCTTCCGAAGGTGGCGCGGCCAATCATCACCGCATCTACGCCGTAACGCTCAAAAGCAAGCTTGGCTTCTTCCGGGGTCGTAATGTCGCCATTGCCGATGATAGGAATATGGATGCGGGGGTTGTTCTTCACCTCTCCGATGAGGCTCCAGTCTGCTTCACCCGTGTACATCTGGCTTCGGGTTCTTCCGTGGATGGTGAGCGCCTGGATTCCGCAATCCTGTAGCTGCTCGGCAAGGTCGGTGATGATGAGGTTCTCGCAATCCCATCCCAATCGGGTTTTCACGGTTACGGGCACGTTTACCGCCTTTACCACTTCTCTTGTAATATCCAGCATCAATGGGATATTCCGGAGCATTCCGGCTCCCGCACCCTTTCCGGCAACCTTCTTCACCGGGCAGCCGAAGTTAATATCAATCACATCCGGCTTCGCCTGTTCTACGATTTTTGCAGCTTCCACCATATCCTCGGTGGTTCTGCCGTAAATCTGAATGCCCACAGGGCGCTCCTCGTCGCTTATTGTAAGTTTGCTGACTGTGCTCTTGATGCTTCGCACCAAGGCTTCCGCCGATACGAACTCAGTATAAACCATGGCAGCTCCGAATCGCTTGCAGAGCATGCGAAAGCCAATATCCGTTACGTCTTCCATCGGAGCGAGGAAGAGGGGCTGAGGCCCAAATTCTATATTACCTATTTTCATCTTATTATTCTTTTTGTTTGGCAAGAGGGGGCAATCCTCTTTTCTTTTGCGGCTGCAAAATTACATCTTTTTTTTGATATTGCCAAAGAGTTACTTCAAAAGATGATACATTCCTCCTGCCAAGGTGCGGATGATGCCCTTCATTTCCATCTGGAAGAGGAGGGAAGTGAGGCGGGAGATGTCGATGTTCGATTTCACGCTGATGATGTTGATCTGCAGGTCGTTGGTCTTCGAGAGGATGCTGACAATGAGCTCCTCTTCTGTTGATAACTCTGGGAAGAGGCTGCGCTCGATGCCCTGCTGCTTGGCTCGCATTAGGGTGGCGTCATCTTGCCAGCGCATATCCTTCACGAAATCCTCGGCACTAGTGATGAGCGTGGCGCCGTTGTTGCGAATCAGGTTGTTGCAGCCCTCGCTGTAGTAATCGCCTATCCTGCCCGGGAAGGCGAAGACATCCCTGCCGTAGGATTGCGAAATGTCGCAGGTGATGAGACCTCCGCCGTGAGCAGCGCTCTCTATCAGGATGCAGGCATCCGACATTCCTGCCACGATGCGGTTGCGGCGCACGAAGTTGATCTTATCCGCATTCGTACGGGTAAGAAATTCGGTGAGCAAACCGCCTTGCTCTATCATCTTAGCTGCCGTTTCCCGGTGCTGACGGGGGTAGAGGTCGTCGAGGCCATGAGCCAGAACGCCCACGGTTTCATAGCCGCTGGCGAGGGATTGGCGATGAGCCACGATATCCACACCATAAGCCAGGCCGCTCACTATCAAGACACGAGGGGAGAGCTGCTTAAGGTCGGTGATGAAGCGGCGGATAAGGTCTTCGCCGTAAGGGGTGCAGTGGCGGGTTCCCACGATGTTGATGATTCGCTGCTGGTTCAGGTTGGCGTTGCCTTTATAGAAGAGCATGAGCGGCGCATCATCGCAATCCTTGAGTCGTTGCGGATAACGTTCGTCGTTCATCGTTATCGGTTCGATACCATATCTTATGTCGTATTCCAGTTCTTCTTCGGCGCGTTTTCGGGCCTCGTCGCAGTTTTGGATAGCGTTCACGAGTTTATCCGAGGCATCGGGGAGGATGTCTCTGAGGTTGTTCTTATGCTCAAGGATGAGCGTGGCGGAGCCCACCTTTCTATATAGCTCCAGCATTCCCGCAAGGCTGAAGTAATTCAGCCTTGTTAAGAGTATAGTATTTAATATTTCCTGTTGGTCAGCCATAATCTTAAAAAATAATTAATTATCTCTTCAAGTATTCATACCCAATCCTGCACCTCAGGCATTCCTTCTTGTCGCAGTATTCCTTCTTCAGCTGGATAAGCGCCTGGCTATCCCCGGCGTTCTCCACCTCCAATCCGCACTGCTGCCACATCCTTACTATGTGGTTATTCTCCGCCTTCAGCTCCTCCAGGAAATCGAAGGCGCGGTCGCAGTATTTCTCCTCACCCCGGTGCCTGCCGTAGGCAAAGAGGATGGGAACCACGGTGTTGATGATGAGCAGATTGAGCGAGAAAGGGGAGAGGTGCTTCTCGTTGCGGATGCTCGTGCTGCCGAAGGTATAATGAGTTTCCCAATACTCCGTAACGCTGGTAGAGAGCACCTTCTTCGCCTCCTTCACCGTGGTGGCTTCCAGCAGCTGGCTGAGCCCCGCACGGCGGTTATAGTAAAGATTCGCAAGCTGCGAAATGCGGATATGCGGGAAGTTCTGCGGGCGAAGTCTCAGAAAACGCCACAGTTTGTAATCCATCGGCTGCAGCGAGAACTTATGCGAGAGATAGAGATACTCATTTCTCAATCTCGCAAAATACCCGTCGTTCAAGGCATCTTTCTGATAGCGTTCGGGGATGGTGTTCAACTCCAGCAATCCTGCCTGCCCCATGAAGATGGCTTCCACCTGAAAGAGGTCGTCGCGGTGATGATCCACCGCCCTCAGAGGCAGTTTCAGCGCCCACTGCTCAAAGGCATCGCCATTGATTCCGAAGCCATAGTTTCTGGCGAGAGTTACGAAGTAGGCATTCTCCCAGTCGCCGTTGCAGCGGCGCACGCGCTCCTCTATCGCTTCTGTTTTCTGCGAGAGACGCTCTGTTTGCAGGGCGCTCATCCACGAATGAACGGTGAGCTTGGTAAGCGATGGAATAATCTGATAACAAGGAGGATACTGGTCGATGGTGAGTAGCTCCTGATAGTGCTTGAAGACTTTCTCGGGGATGTCGAGCTGCATCTGTGTCAGCGGGGCACCCTTGGAGTTTCGGGCTTCCGTATCTATGTTGCCGCAGACGTGCAGAATCACGTTGTCGTATCTTTCGTCCTTGTCGTGGGCGTGAAGATACCAGTCGCTCGCCTTGTCGTGAATCTCCACGTTGCCCACCCAGAGAGTTCCGGCAATCTTGATTTTGGCGTTGAAGAAATCGGGCCCTGCATTGCGGTTGTGCAATCCGGGGTCGATGACTTCCACCTGCCTGTGGTCGGTGGTGGAAAGAGGGGAGAGTGGGAAGAGTTTGTGCTTCCACACGTAGTGAAGTAGTTGCTCCATATTGTTTCGGCTTTTATGGTTTATAGGATTGCCTCTTTCGGATCGCAAGTTCTGATGCTTGTTCTTTGATGGATGCAGGCTTGATGCTTGTCCTTTGATGGTGCAAGTTTTTTCGCTCGTGTGCGGAAGGGGTATTGAAAAATCAGCTGTTAATAACTGTTAACCTGTTAACCTTGGGATGAGAAATATTTCTCGAATGCCTTGTCGTAATCCTCGCTGTTGCCCAGCTTTCCGTTGATGAGGCAGACGAGTTCTACGGTTGCCTTGAGGCAGAGCTTCTCGTCGCTGGCACGGAAGATGTCCTGATGGAAGACGTATCTCACGCCCTGCTTCTCCAGCCACAGGCGCGAAAGGAATTCGTCATCGCATTGCAGCGGAACCTTGTACTGCAGGTTCATTCTCGCCACCACAGCATCCACGCCCTTATTGTGCATTTCGGCAAAGCTGAGACCGCATTCCTTCAGGAAGAGATGGCGGGTATGCTCCATGTAGTGCAGATAGTTGGCGTTGTTCACGATGCCCTCAATATCGCACTCGTAATCCCTCACTTCCATCTTTGTCTCGAATATGTATTTGCTCATCATTTTCTATTTTTTAGTTACTAAATGAGGCTAAAAGCCCTAAATCACTGCAAAAATAACCAAAATTTTCTATTTATTATTATAATAACAAGGATTTTTCAAGGTTTTTCGAAGAAAAATGTGTATTTTTGCCGAATAGAACAAATAAAATTTAGATAAAGATGAAAATAGCTTTGATCGGCTACGGAAAGATGGGACACATGATCGAGGAGATCGCCCTGCAGCGTGGCCACGAAATCGTATGTAAGATTGACGTGAATAACCCTGAGGATATCGACAGTCCGGAGTTCTGCTCTGCCGATGTTGCCATTGAGTTTACCAACCCTACTGCCGCTTACGGCAACTATCTGAAGGCTTTCTCTCACAACGTGAAGGTGGTTTCAGGTTCAACAGGTTGGATGAAAGACCATAAGGAAGACGTGGAGAAGCTCTGCGCCGACGGTAAGCAGACCCTCTTCTGGGCCTCTAACTTCAGCATCGGTGTGGCTATCTTCTCTGCCGTAAACCGCTATCTGGCAAAGATCATGAACGGATTCCCACAGTACTCTGTATGCATGCAGGAAACCCACCACGTGCATAAGCTCGATGCGCCATCAGGAACAGCCATCACTCTTGCCGAGGAAATCATCGACAACATCGACAGAAAGAAGGACTGGAAGCGTGGCGTAACTTATTGGACAGAGGATGGTCATCACGATGAGGGCGATGCTAACATCACCGATGAGGACCTGGTTATCAACTGCGTACGTGATGGCGAGGTTCCTGGAATCCACGCCGTGATGTATGATTCAGATGCCGATATGATTACCATCGAGCACAGCGCCCACTCACGCAAGGGCTTTGCCCTGGGAGCCGTTCTCGCAGCAGAGTTCACAGCCAACCATACCGGTTTGCTCACCACATCAGATTTATTTAAGTTCTAAATCAGGAATCTCGGAAATATGATTTCTTGAAACAGAATTTCTTGAAAAATGATTTCTCGAAATAAGATTTCTCCTGAAATTAAGAAAGAAAAAATATGATTGACAAACAGAAACAAAACCTCAATATGAAGGTGCAGTGGGCGAAGTTCGCAGTGGTTCTCGCCCTCTACCTCCTCTTCCTGATATGGGTAGAGAGCTGGCTGGGACTCATTGTGGTTCCGTTCATCTTCGATGTTTACATCACCAAGAAGATTCACTGGCAGTGGTGGAAGGATGAAGAAGGCCCTGTGCGCTTCATCATGAGCTGGGTTGATGCGCTCGTGTTCGCGCTCGTAGCGGTTTATTTCATCAACCTCTTCTTCTTCCAGAACTATGTGATTCCATCATCATCTCTCGAAAAGAGTCTCCTCACGGGCGACTATCTCTTCGTGAGCAAGGTAAGCTACGGACCTCGCATTCCTGAAACCCCGCTCACCATGCCGCTCACCCAGCACACCATGCCGCTGGTCAATGTGAAGAGCTACGTGGAGTGGCCTCACTGGGATTACCGCCGCGTGAAGGGATTGGGCAACGTGAAGCTCAACGACATCGTGGTGTTCAACTATCCTGCCGGCGACACTCTCTGCAACGAGGAGCGCTATCAGGCGAATGATTACTATCAGATGGTTTATTCCATCGGCGACCAGATTTTGGAGCAGAACGGACAGCAGCAGGATGTTCGCGTGCTGAACCCATTGCAGCAGCGCCGATACTTCGAAAAAGTGTATGCTGCCGGTAGAAACTACATCGCCAGCATGCCGGGCGAATATGGCGACATCATCAGCCGTCCTACCGACCGCCGCGAGAACTACGTGAAGCGCTGCGTTGGTTTGCCGGGTCAGACCCTGCAGATCAAGAACCGCATCGTTTATCTCGACGGCAAGGCAAACAAGGAGCCTGATAATGTGCAATATACCTATAAGATGAAGCTCAAGGGCGAGTTCCCTGTAGAGCTTGCCGATGAGCTGGAAATCACCAACGAAGACCTCCTGATGTACAATCAGAGCGGCGTGATCCCACTCACCAAGAAGGCTTATCTGGCCCTGAAGGCGAACAAGAACCTCGTGGAGAGCATCTCCATCAATGCTGATGCAATCTATGGCGATCTCTATCCGCTGAATGCCTATACCGGCTGGACAAGAGACAACTACGGTCCGGTATGGATTCCGAAGAAGGGCAAGAGCATCCAGCTCAACTTGAAGAACCTTCCTATCTACGAGCGCTGCATCAAGGTTTACGAGGGCAACGACCTGAAGGTAGATAGCAAGGGCAACATCTTCATCAACGGCAAGTTGGCGAAGAGCTATACCTTCAAGCTCGACTATTACTGGATGATGGGCGACAACCGCCACAACTCAGCCGACAGCCGCTATTGGGGCTTCGTGCCAGAGGATCACATCGTGGGCAAGCCAATCTTCATCTGGTGGAGCCACAGTCCTGATCATCCAGGCTTCTCAGGCATCCGCTGGAACCGCCTGTTCAACTTCGTAGATAACATCAAGTAACAGAAGTTTTTGAAATCAAGTAAGCAAAGATAGATTTGAAAATCGCAGTTAAGTTCCTAATAGCTTTAGGCTTGTCGCTGCTCCTGGTGTGGGTGGTGCGAACCTTTGCCTTCACTGTCTTCACGGTGCCTGCGGGAGGTCTTCCTCCGCAACTGCAGGCTGGCAACCGGGTGATAGTGAATAGGATTGACTGCGATTTTTTCAATCGTGGCGATGTGGTGGTCTTCACCGATTCCGTGTTTGCTCCGGCTAAGAATCAGGGTCAGAGACAGGCTGGAAGCCAAGTTCAGAGCCTAGCCCAGTCCCAACTCCGAAAATTCGTCTCAGAGGCTTATTTCATCGGTAGGATAGAGAAGCTGCCGGGCGATACGATTCTTGTCGATACGGCGAGTTTCATCATCCCTATGGTATGCTGCAGGCGCTGCGGCTGCAAGGATTGCCGCTTCTATCTCCTGAAGACGCCAACCGGGCAGCAGCTGGTGCACAAGCATCAGATGATAGGCAAGGCGTATAAGCTGTTTTAGCCGATCCCATCGCTCGCCCCTTATTATTAATTCTTAATTTAAAATTCAAAATTGAAAGCCCTTCTTTCTTCCACATATTTCGGTCCCATCCAGTGGTATCAGAAGCTGAACCGCTACGATGAATGCCTGATAGAGCGCCACGAGAGCTTTATCAAGCAAACCTATCGCAACCGTATGATCATCCCGACCACCAACGGCCCCCTCTCGCTCACCATCCCAACGAACCACAACACATCGCTGGCGATGAAGGACATCCGCATCTCCGACCACGCCAACTGGCGCCACGTCCACTGGAATGCGCTCCTCTCCGCCTACGGCGAGAGCCCTTTCTTCGAATATTATCAGGACGACATCCGCCCCTTCTACGAGAAGAAATACGAGTTCCTCTTCGATTTCAACATGGAGACTACAGAGAAGATGATAGAGCTCCTCGACATCCGTCCGAAGATTTCAATCACCGAAGCCTATATTCAGAGTAAAGAACTGAAAGAAGAGGATGAAATCAAGGATTTCCGCGATGCTATTCGCCCAAAGAAGCCGCTTCCTGACGCTGAATTCGCTCCCAAGCGCTATTACCAGGTTTACGAGCAAAAGTACGGTTTCCAGCCGAATATGAGCATCCTGGACCTCCTCTTCAATGAAGGCAACGAGGCGATATTCTACCTATAAATAATCAAGGTAGAGTATCGCCTCGCAGTTTTTTGCAGCCTTTAACAGCCTTCTCACAGCCTTTAGTTAAAAAAACTAACTCGCTCTAAATTGGACTTTGATTGAAAATCAAGAAGTTGGGCGTTTGCCTATATTATATAGGTAACAATATGGAAACGAGCGGACTTCTGCTCGTTTCTGTATTTTGCAATATGCAAAGAACGCCTCAATTCGGGGACAAAGATACGACAATTTTCTAAATATCCCATAACTAGCAAGGAGAAATTTACGGAATTTAGAACTTTTTGAGTTAAATCTGATGCTTACCAACAATATGTATCCAAAAACAAACAGCAGTATTCGGATATAGCTTATCCGAATACCTGCTGCCATAACGTTTTGTTGCTGACGATGATTCTGACATCGGCTTTCATGTACTTTTGCAACACAGGGGACTTTTGTCCCTGTGTACTCACAGTGGCTATAGCCATAAAATAGTTACCATCTTCCCTATGTATGAGCCTGGCTTTATGGCTTGTGATGTCGCAGTTATAAGATGCATTATCGTTGCCCTCGAAAGATACATGAGCCGTCCTTGGCTCATCGAAAAGATACAAATACTTGTATGGCACAAACACTTGCACTGTTCTTTGATTGATGACCTCACCATTAGCCTCTATGGATATAGGATAAGGTATCTTGTAGAAAGCAACTGCGAGGGCGAGGACTATTATCGTAATGACAACCATTCCCAAGCTGACGAGGCGAGGAGGAACTTTGCCTATCACGTTCCTCACCTTCTCGCTTCTCAACTCGATATTATCTGATTCTTTTTCATTCTGTTCCATATCAAAAGCATTTTAGTTTCCCAATTCCAACTGATTCTTCACAAGGTTATAATATGCCCCTCGCTTGGCGGTCAAAGACTCATGGTTGCCTATCTCAACCACCTTTCCATGGTCGATGACCACGATTTGGTCGGCATTCTTCACCGTGCTTAGGCGATGAGCCACAATCACAACGGTCTTGCCCTTATAGAACTTATCCAAGTTCTCCACGATGCTTCTCTCATTATTGGCATCGAGCGAGTTTGTAGCCTCGTCAAGGAATATATAGTCAGGATTCTTGTAAACCGCCCTTGCAATCAAGATACGCTGTTTCTGTCCTTGGCTTAGTCCCACGCCATCACGTCCAATCTTGGTATTGAACTTCAGAGGCAAAGCCATTACATACTCCTTGATACAAGCTATCTCGGCTGCTTTCAACAACCGTTCCTTGTCTATATCGCCATCGTCAACGGCAATGTTTCGTGCTATACTCTCCGAGAAGATAACGCCATCCTGCATCACTACGCCACATTGTCTGCGCCACCATTTCTTGTTGAGCTTGTTAATGTTGGTATTGCCAATGTTGATTTGTCCCTCCAAGACAGAATAATAACCTAGCATTAAGCGGATGAGGGTGGTCTTTCCACTGCCAGATGCGCCAACGATGGCTGTTACCTTACCTTGCGGAATGTGAATGCGCACATCATCTATGGTCTTGCGCAAAGCATGTGGGTCGTACTTGAATATGATGTTCTTGATGTCAATGCCCTCATTCTTATCTTCAATAGAAGTCAGCAAGCCTTCCTTTCCATTCTCATCATCCATCTGGTGAATCTCGTTGATACGTTCCAAGCTAATCTTCACATCTTGCAGGGAATAAAAGAAGTTCATCAATTGATCTACAGGTGTATTTAATTGACCAATAATATACTGTATGGCAAGCATCATGCCAAGGGTCATGTCTCCGTGAATTACCGCTGTTGCAGCTATAACTGTAATGATGGTATTTTTTGTTTCATTGATGAATATGCACCCAGCTTCTTGCATTTGTTGGAGTTTGAGCGATTTCATCTGTACTCCAAACAAATCAGCTTGTGTATCTTCCCATTCCCATCTTCTGCGTTGCTCACAATCCTGCAATTTGATTTCTTGCATAGAGGTAATGAACTCATAAGTTTTGTTGTTGTTGATGGCTTGCTGTTCAAATAACTCATAATCTAGTACTTTCCTCCGTCTTAAGAATAAAGTCATCCATGCGCCATAGAGAACACTTCCAAGCAAGAAGATAGCAAACACAAATTTATCGTATAAAAACAGCACCACAGAAAACACAACAAAAGTGAACATCGCAAATGTTATGTTGAGTGTCTGCTGTGTGAGAAATTTATTCACACGACTATGGTCACTCATTCTTTGCATCAAATCTCCCATAAGCTTTGTGTCAAAGAAAGACATTGGAAGCTTCAGTAATTTAATGAAGAAGTCACTCAATAGTGAAATGTTAATGCGCAAGGAGATATGAAGCAATAACCATCTACGGATAAAGTCAATAGCAGTTCGGCTAATTGTTAGCATTAGCTGTCCCAACAATATAAGCCAAACAAAACCAATGTCTTGGTTTTTGATGCCAACATCAACAATAGATTGGGTAAGAAATGGCAAGACTAACTGTAAAAGGCTTCCAACAACCAAACCTAGTATAATTTGCCCAAAATACTTACGATATTTCTTCACATACCCCAAGAGAAAACGAAAAGACCGCTTTTCTTTTATGTTCTCTTCATTCTGCATCTTGTAAGCAAAAAAGGCAGGTGTAGTTTCCAAGAACATAGCGATGCCCTTATCTTCACCATTGGTATTTGTGCTTAGCCAATGTTTCTTGAATTCATTAAGAGTATAAGTTATCAAACCTTTTCCTGGGTCAGCAATATAGTATTTGTTGTTCTTTATTCTATATAAAACGACAAAATGATTTTGATTCCAATGCAAAATGCAAGGAAGAGGAACAATTTGTAACTTATTGATACTGGTTCTTGCAGCTATAGCATGAAAACCAAGAATCGTAGCAGACTCACTTAATCCCATTAAAGACACTCCCTCTTTATTAGCATGACATAAGTTTGCCATAGTTTCTATGGAAATGCTACGACCGAAAAACTTACATATCATACACAAACAAGCTATGCCACATTGCATAGAATCATGTTGTATGAAAAGTGGAAATTTTTTCATCATTTTTATTTTACGATACCATCTATGTTGTCCGAATTATTTAATCTTTTATTTCTTGCCTTATAAGATTTACCCCAATTTATGTCATAGGCAACACCTAGGGTTATCATATTAGCATTGTCTTTTATTCTGAAATGCTCAGTTTTATATAAATCATTTCTAGCATACTCGAAACCAGAACTCTGAACATATTTTTTAAACGGATTCCATATTCCAAGTGAGAAAGTCATTCTTTTGTATTTATAGGAACAATCAACGCTACCTGTGGATTCTCCGTAAAAACTTTTCATTCCAAATAATTCCTTTGGATTATGATTGAAAGATATATTTGCAGAAAAGTTTTTCAGGTAGAACACTATCTTCCCACCATATGTATAGTCTGTTAAAGAGAAAGTTTCGTCTTCTATTCTAAATTTATAATAGTTGTATGAAATATAACCATCAATGAACAACATATCCTTTATGATGTCAAAGCTTGTGTAAAAATCTATTTTACTAACAGTTTTTGAATCAAAATTTATATGTTGATAACCTAATTTCCCATTTTGACAATAAATACCAGGCGCAAAAAGATTTTTTGCACTTTCGATATTGTAGTTTAGTGAAATATACCATCTGTTAGGATTCCAAGATAAAGATAATTTATGTTTTATGTTGTCATAAGGATGCAAGGCAGAATTGCCTGTTTCGAATTCATATCTATTCAAACTTTTTGTAATTCCACTTAATGTTGACAAGCTTGGTATTGTTGGTTGCATTGAAAATTGATAAGACATACTAAAATTGTCTAAAGGCATATACTTAATTCTGCCTAAAGGACGATATAATACTTTGTAAAAAGAATTGCCACCTTCCTTGAAACTAACCCAATTTATACCTATTCCTCCCATGTAGTAGATATTTTTAACATTCCCCGAGAATTGGGTATAAGCATATAAATTTTGGTCTTTTGAATCAAAATCATTTATAATATCATAACTATATAAATTGTGAGTGTCTGAATATTTGTATCTTAAACCAGAATCCCATGAAAGATTTTTTAAAGAATAAGTATGCATGATTTCTGTTATAAGAGACTTACGCTTTCCTTCTACCCCATACTCAAAATGGGAATTATTTTCGTTTACATTTTCAGTATATGAATAATCATAGTTTGTCTGTAATATTTTTCCTACCATATTAAAGAGCAATGACTGTTTGGAGGAAATTTTATATTCAGAAAACAAGTCTATTGCAGGTGAATGACTTTTGTCTTTTGGTGATCTAAATGAATTTCCTATCAAACTTTTCTTATCAAATATCTCCTGTGAGCAATTTTGATTGGTGTTTCGGTTTGTACTATAGTTGAATTTTATATTAAATGTAAAGTTATTCTTATAATAATTATATGCAGCATCTATATTTTGAAGAAAGTATCCATATGGAGATTCTACGCCCTTTCTGGATATTTCAACATCTTCATTTTCTAGATACGTATCTGTGTATGAATTGGAATAATCTCGGTACTTGCTATTATAGCTTAGGCTAAACAAACTGTTTGCCTTGTTAAATTTGACATAAGCACTATTATATAGCGACATTGTTGTTAGAGCCGCATCTTCATAGAGTCCAAATTGTCCACCAGAAGTATGCCTTTTAGTTACAATGTTAATGATTGCACTAATGTTACTGTCATTATATCGTGCTCCTAATTTATCAAAAAACTCTATTTTTTTTACATCGCTTGGGATTATCGTCAAAAAATCTGCAATAGTGGCATCAATGTTGTTGATTTTAAAAAGTATATTACTTCCATTAATAGTTGTTGCATTCTTGTTCTGGCGGTCAACGATTACTCCTGGCAGTTTTATTTTGCTCAGCAAATCCCATGCAGATGACGATGCCTTCTGCATATTAGAAGTTGGAATTAATATTAAGCGGTCTGATTTTGTTATGATATTTGAACCTTTTACAACGACATCTGACAAGTTAAAGATTCTAGATGTATCAGACAAGTTCTTTGATATTGTATCGGTTACTATAAAATCAGAGCCTATTGTGAAAAGACATTTTTCCCCACTAAAAACATCCAAAGTAACCCAAAGAAGAAAAAATATACAAAAACTATTTCTCATTATTTCTTTCTATTAAAAAGTTGTAGAAATCTTCTATAATATAATTTTCCTTACCATATTTCTTGTTAAGTATGCAAGGTAAATTCTCTCCCTTTTCTAAGAGTTTTTGCGAACAGGGCTTAGGACATGCTGGAAGAAAATTACAAATCTGACATCTAGATGGCAATTCTAAATTTAATCTATCCTGCAATTTCATTTCATTCCATTCTAACTGTCCTTCACTAGTGATAAGACCATATGAATTTTCAGACGAGAATGTCCTTGCTGTACACTTGTAAATATTTCCATCATAATTTATGACAACTTGATTGTAATTGTCTGCATAACACCCATAAGTGTATTTTGAAGTAGCCAAATAACTACATTGTATTTTATTTGTTTGACATTGTAAGACAAAATCTAAGATTTTCTTTTCATCTAACTTTTCTGCATTTACTTGCCAAACTTTAGATACCATAATTTTCAAATTGTTATTTTGCTTTATTTCAGCAAGCTCGTTTGCAATGTTTGTAAGGGAATCTAACGTTCTATTGGACACATTAATCCTTACCAAGATTTCGCTTTTAGGTGAATCTTGTTGTATTAATTTTATCGCTGATAAAATTTGCGAATATGTCCCATTGCCATTGACCTTATATTTCCTTACCTTATCATGAATATTTTGCCATCCATCCAAGGTGATTTGAAAGCTCGGTTCATAGGGACTTAATTTTGCGACAAAGTCTTTGTCTATCAACGTTCCATTGGTAGTAAACGAAGTCGCCAAATAAAATCCATGTATTTTTGAGAGTTCATAAATGCTTTCGATTAACGAAAAAACAATATTTTTTTGCAACAAAGGTTCTCCTCCAAAGAAACTTAAAATTAATTTCTTAAAAGGCTCTTTGGTAATTTTCTCTTTGATATGCAATATGATTGCTGCGACCATTTCTGAAGTCATATGGGACTTTTCTATATGACTCTCGTAGCAATACCAACATTTTAAATTACAATCCATTGTTGGATTGACGATAATATGATAAATATCTTTAGAAAACTTACGTTCTTGTACTGAAGACAAATACTTTTTCTGTTCGTCATTTTCGTCTGTAACGATGAAACCATTAGCCTCTAATGTTCTATGTAAGTTGGGATTTTTTGTATTTAGTTTTTCAACATTATCTTTGCAGCTTAGATAGTCTTGGTATGCATTTTTACCTATAATTAATCTGGAATAATTATATGCGTTAAAGCATAACACAACATTTTCCATCTCAACAAAATGGTTATACTGACTATATTTCATATTCAATTTACTTGTTGTTTATAAATAATTAGGTACAACTATCTATTATAGTCGTACCTAATTCTTAGGGGTTAATAACACTTAGCAACCGCAATTGTTACATTGACAATTGTTACACTGAGGATTATTTTGCTCAAATTTCTGATTTTGCTCCTTGTCATTGTTACCACCTGTAACAACAACCAAACAATCTTCAGTCAGAACATCTTCTCCCAACAAAGAGACTAATGTGGAAATTTTTCGTTCTTCCATACTTGATGTTTAAGGATCCTACCCTATTAAGTTAATAATGACTTTTCTTTTTGCTATAAAAGCGATACAAAAATAATGTTTTTATTTCGAAGTCACAAATATTTTCATACAGTTTAACATAAAAAACATATAAAACATGTCTTTCTGTTCGTTCCGAACTATATTTTGTTGTTGCAAAGGAGAATAATAATATTCAATTAAGATTTTATATGGTTGCTTTATCCTATGAGGATAGCTGGCATCATTTCAATGTATGACTCTTAGTTTCAATTTGCATACATCAGAAGCAAAGACTTAACCTCTCCTTTCTATGTCTACTCTCGTATATACTCCGCCAACTTGCGGTTGGCTTTTCTCGCCCTCAGTCTCAATGCCTCGTAGCTTGGCTTGGAGAACTTCACTGTGACAGACTTCGACAACTTGCGAACCCTGCCTGTGGGCGGTCTTCCGCCCTTTCTCTTGTCTTGTTCCTGTACGTTTGTCATTCGATACACTGTTTACAGTTGGTACACTTATTTTCTGCGACCGTTGGGAGCAAAAATTCTCCGCCCTCATGGTGGAGCGAGGCGTTTTGGGATTCCCAAAACATAACCTCGCTCCCTCTCAGAACACGTTAGTTGGAACTACAGCCTTTCAGCTATCCACGTCCAAGGTCGCAGACCTTAATTCTCACAATTTGCGCCAAGCCTCGAAGTCCTCTTCAT
>OJKE01000229.1_pt1 | contig 38772 bp, 28 predicted proteins | sample 1596501 | NCBI WGS metagenome assembly OJKE01 (sample SAMEA4350125, study PRJEB24818) | metagenome | biome: human; feature: gut; material: faeces | place: Denmark | collected 2013-09
TGAGGTTCCACCTGTTCCCATTCCGAACACAGAAGTTAAGCTCACTCGTGCCCAAGATAGTTCGCTGGAAACGGCGCGTGAAAATAGGTAGTCGCCGACTTACATGAAACCCCTGAGGAAGAAATTCCTTGGGGGTTTGTTGTTTTTGTGCGGTACTTTCTTTCGCTGGCAAAGAAATTGCCAAAAGTTTCTATTTTTGCTTGATTTTTTCATACGGTATGCTATCATAGGGATGGAAACGCTTTTGGGAGAAACGCGTTCCCATGCAAAAACAGTTGACAAAGGATCGGCCTGCTGTTTGACCACCACTTTTCGATCATGTGAGCATGAACTGGAAAGGAGCAGAAGAAAAATGACAAACAAGAAATTCAAGTTGGCAGCAATGTCGCTGGCCACTGCGGTTGCAGTGAGCGCAGTTGGCCCCAGTGCTTCTGCGGTGACGTATTATCTGGGCGATGGCAGTGTAACTGTTGATCAGGATGGTAATGGCGCGTTCAGTTATCAGGTTAAAGAAGGCGAGTCTGCGGACGGTAGTAACTCGAAACACACCTACGTCAATGATGATAAAGCGGAAACTGGCGATGGTACGATCTACGTTAAGGACGGCAACGCGCCAGAAGTAGTCCCGCCAACCACTGATAACTCCGACAATGGCACAGAGGTACCCATACCTACGGATAATGACACACAATCCACCGATGCTTCTGGCAACAACACAGAGAACAGTTCCACGTCTGAGACCGCACCTGGAAACACCATCACGGTCAAAGAGGGTGTGAAAGATGCAACCATCGTGGTTGACGGCGTGAATGTGGATACCAGTACCTCGACTGACACCCCGACTGAAGTGTCCGCAGATACCAAAGAAGATAAAACCATCATCAAGGTGGGCGAGGGCGCAGATGTTGACCTGACAGTCAAGGATTCCAACCTGACCACCGGCGGCAACGGCATTGATATCGGTGTGAATCTGAACGGTGAGGATGAGAACAAAAAAACCAACGTTGACCTGACGCTGGATAATACCAAAATCAATCTGACGGAAAATGCCACAGCGGGCATCAACGCACGGGATAATTCCGACGTGGATATCACCCTTAAAGGGGATAATACTATTGATGGTTCTGAAGCAATCGACAAAGTGACCGAGGGCGGAGGACACGATATCTCTAAGGATAACGTCAATATTGAGGGCATCCGTGTGGGCGGCGAAGGCGCAAGTGACAGCTCGGATGCCAGTGAGGGTGCAAATACCAAGCTGACCATCAGCGGCGGTGTAGAAAAGACCGAAACTGCGGAAACAGACACAGAAGAAACGGAAAGCCCCGCGGGCGGTTCGCTGACCATTAGTGATACCACAGGCGGTTTGGCAATGGCAGATGGCTCGCACGTGGAAATCACGGACGGCGCTGATGTGACCATTGAAGATACAAAAACCTCCGGTGCCACTCAGGCAGGCCGTGGTGTGACCCAGCATGGTGATTTGACCATCTCCGGCGACTCTTCCTTAACGATAGACGGTGTGGAGGACAATGCAAAGCAAGCGTCGCATACCGGTATTGGCATTGCCAGCTGGGATGATATCACAGTCGAGGATGGCAGTACGCTGGAGATCAGTGATGCTACAACCGGTATTTACGGCCACCAAGGTTCGGATGCAAGCCTGACTGTGGAGGATAGCGCGCTGAATATTGCTGGCAGCAGCTTCGGCATTGACTATGAAGGTGCCGGAAAAGATAAAGAGGGAAATGTACTCAAATCTGCCGGGGATATCACGTTCGACAATGCAGAAGTCGATATCAATATTACCCCGGAAACCCCGAATGCCGCAGGCTATGGCATTGCCGCCCACGGTGACAGTAATATCACCTTTAAAAATGGCACAGAGGCCGAAATCAAAGTTACTTCTGAAAACCCGGATGCGGGAACCTGGGGCATTTATAATGAGCGTGGCGGGACCGGCAATCTGACGGTGAACGACAGCACGGTGGATATCGATGCAAACCGTGGAATTTACGCCGGTTTCCAGAAGGTTGAAATCGCAAACAACAGCGTTGTGACCTCCAAGAACACCCATCAGGCAATGTATGCTCTGGGCGGCAGTGATGGTAAGGGCCTGAAACTGCGTGTGACCGGAAACAGCCGATATCATCTAACAGGCGGTACGCGGGGTAACTGGGGGATTCAGGCAACCTCTGCCCGGGGACATGAAATTCTGGTTGATGACAATGGACAGCTAATTTCCGATATGGAGAATTCCTATACGGCAGTTGGTCTGGGCAAGAATGCTAAACTGGTCGTGGATAATGGTACTGTTCTTGTGAGGGGAAAATACGACAAGGCAGGACTGTTTGCTTACGGTGATAACAGCACCATCCACATCAAAAACAATTCCCATGTGGAAGCAACAACGATTACCCTTAACCCCTCGATAAAAAAGATACCAACTGTGGGCCAGAAGCTCATCGTTACCGGCGGCACGCTGACCTATGATTACAGCGCGGACAACACCCTGTGGCCGGTGAACGAGCAGGGCGACAAGCTGACCAATTTCCTGCTGACCAAGGATGATGCCCACGCAAACTTCGATGCCCTTTCCTATAAAGGCCAGACCTATACCTACCTCTCTGACCTGAACAAGGAGACCGGGAAGCAGTATCTCTCCGTGTGGGTGCCCGCCGCCGCATTGAACTATATGCTGGATGTGGACGGTTCCCACGACCCGGAGATCATCGGCAAGGTGCTGGAAGAGCTGAAGCAGGCCGGATACAATTTCGACACTGCCTACCAGACCGCTGAGAATGGCGATCAGGTCGTTATTCTGCGGGATATGGTGGTGAACGGTAAGAGCCTGAACTTCACCAAGACCACCGATGCAGAGGGCAACACCAAGCTCATCTGGGGCAACTACGAAAAGCAGGCAGAGGGTGCTCCCAGCGCTTATGACATGGTCTATGGCACCGAGTATGAGTATGAGGGCAAGACCTATACCATCGTCTGGGGCTATGAGAGCCAGAACAACCCCAACACCACCGCAGCAGCGGGTGTGCTGGATGCCTTTGGCCCGGATTCCAACGTGAAGGTCACCGGAGAAACCATCGACGGCACCGACTCCGCACAGTACACCGTGACCATTTACGGCGCTCTGCGGGAAGTGACCGACCCTGTGATCCCCACGAACCCGAAACCGGAAACGCCTGAGGACTCCGATCCGACTCCTCCGGCTCCCACTGCGCCGACTACCCCGGCAGTGCAGGATGCACGGCCCACCACTCCCGCCGTGGAGCAGGCAGTCGCTAAGACCACGCCCGCCCCGGAGACCCCCGTGAACCCGCCGGTACAGGATGCCCGCCCGGAGAGCGGCAAGCTGATCCAGACCGGTACCACCAACTGGATGGCAGATGTTCTGGTGCGTGCAGGCGGTGTCCTGCTGGCTGCCGGTTATCTGCTGGAACGTAAGCGCAAGAGCATGTTCCATAAGGCACAGCACTGAACACGTTCTTGTAGATGACGTAAAAAGGTAAAATATTAAGCTGGCTTGGGGCCGCTGCACAAATTTTTGTGGGGCGGCCCCACTTTTTGCAGAAAAAGGCGCTCTCGTCCCGTATTAAGGGATGAAAGCGCTTTTGATTTTGCAAAAAGGGATGAGAACGAGAATGAAAACTTCACCGCACCGCCGGAAGCACCGGCGCAGAACCTTCCGACGGCTGTTCTGGCTGCTGGTGCTGGCGACCCTGCTTCTGCTGCTGTGGCCCCGGCGGGTCACGCTGGATGGGCTGAACAGTCCCCATGCCATTTTACTGCGGGCCGACAGCGGAGAGGTACTGGCCGAAAAGGATGCCGACAGCACGATCTATCCGGCTTCCATGACCAAGATGATGACGGCGTTGCTGGCCATAGAAGCAAACCCGGACCTCGACACGCCCGTGACCCTGCCCGAGGAGATCTTTCCGGCTCTGCAGGCCCAGAATGCCTCGCTGGCGGGGTTTCAGGCCGGGGAAACGGCCACGGTGCGGGATCTGCTGTACGGGGCCATGCTGCCCTCGGGGGCCGAGTGCTGCGAAGCGCTGGCCCGGGAGGTGAGCGGCAGCGAGGAAGCTTTTGTGGCCCGGATGAACCAGAAAGCGGCAGAGCTGGGGATGACCGCCACGCATTTCTGCAACCCCACCGGCCTGCACGACCCGGAGCATGTTTCCACCGTGCGGGATATGGCCCGGCTGACAGAAGCAGCCCTGCAGAACGAGACCTTCCGCAAGCTGTTTACCACGGAGCGGTATACCGTTCCGGCCACCAACTGCCACCCGCAGGGGTTCACGATGCACAGCACCCTGCTGAGCCAGCTGGACGGCACAGAGCTGCAAAGTGGCCGGATCCTGGGCGGTAAGACCGGTTACACCGGGGAAGCAGGGCTCTGCCTTGCCAGTCTGGCCGAGGTGAAGGGCAGGGAATACATTCTGGTCACGGCCGGGGCAGGGGGAAACCACAGCACCGCGCCCTACCACATCGAGGATGCCGTAACAGTCTACCGCCGTGTGAGCCGGGGGTCCTGAACAGGGGAGCGGATGCGCTCCCTTTTTCTGTGCCCGGCTTTGTGGTACAATGGAACAAAACCATTCACAGAACAGGAGAACCATCATGCTCAAGGATTCACAGGTCGATCTCTGCGGCCGCACCGATTTTACCCGCACCGCGCCCCTGCTTGCCCGGGACGAGGCGTTTTCGTTTGCCTGCGCGGGCTGCGGCGGCTGCTGCCGGGGGCGGGAGGATATCGTGCTGTCGGGCTTTGACCTGTGGCGCATTGCGGCCCGCCTGCGCCTGCCGCCCCGCACCGTGGCCCGGGCGTTCTGCCGGGGAAGCATCGGGCGGGTCAGCCGTCTGCCGGTGCTGCGGCTGGCCCCGCTGAAGGAGGAGCGCGGCAACTGCCCCTTCCTCACCGGGAACCACTGCGCCATCCACGATGCCGAGCCGCTGGTCTGCGCCCTTTACCCGCTGGCGCAGGAGATCACGAAGGACGGGCAGGTATCCTACTTTTTGCAGCCCACTCAGTGTGGCGGGCAGGTCATTGCGGCAAGGGTGGGGGATTATCTGGCCCGGTACGATGTGCCCGCCCGGGAGGCCACCGATGTGCGCTGGGCGCAGGTGTGCATGGAACTGGAAGATACCGTGGAGCGGCTGGACGCTCTGTTTGAGCCGGTGTTTGCCCGGCGGATGCAGGAAAAGCTGTGGCAGGCGCTGTATTACCGGTACGACTTTGCAAAAGAGTACCGCCCCCAGCTGGAAGAAAATCTGCTCTGGCTGGACGGTGAGCTGAAAAAGCTCGAAGGAATGCAGATGCGGCACAGAACCATCGAAAAAAGTGATAGATAAAATTACTTTGATTGATAATTCGGGCTGTTTCCCGGTTGTTTTGGAGCGGAAAGTGTGATATACTTCACGAGTGTAAAGCGGCGGCGCGATGCGACAGGCCGCTTGAATACTGACTTTCATGCGGTGTCCTGTTGCCGCGAAAGTAGAATTGAGGGAGTAATATCATGCGTAAAATTTCTCGTCGTTCGTTCCTGTCTGCCGCCGCTGTCTGCGGCGCAGCTGCTGCCCTGACTGCCTGCGGCGGTTCCTCCAGCTCCACGGCTGCTTCTTCCACCGCTTCCTCTGCTGCGGCTTCTTCCGCAGCGGCTGACGGCCAGAAGTATACCGTTGGCATCTGCCAGCTGGTGGAGCACGCCGCTCTGGACGCTGCCACCCAGGGCTTTGAGGATGCTCTGACCGCACAGTTCGGCGAGAATGTCACCTTTGACTTCCAGAACGCCCAGAATGATTCCGCAACCTGCGCCACCATCGCCAATGGCTTTGTTTCCGCAGGCGTTGACCTGATCATGGCAAACGCTACCCCCGCCCTGCAGGCCGCCCAGGCTGCCACCAACAGCATCCCCATTCTGGGCACCTCCGTCACCGAGTACGGTGTTGCTCTGGGCCTGACCGATTTCGATGGCACCGTGGGCGGCAACGTCTCCGGTACCTCTGATCTGGCTCCGCTGGATCAGCAGGCGGATATGATCACCGAGTGGCTGCCCGAGGCCACCAAGGTGGGCCTGCTCTACTGCTCTGCCGAGGCAAACAGCCAATATCAGGTAGACGAGGTTCAGAAGTACCTTGAGGCCAAGGGCGTTACCGCCACCCAGTACGCTTTCTCTGATTCCAACGATCTGGCTTCTGTCTGCCAGAAGGCTGCCGACGAGAACGACGCAGTGTATGTCCCCACCGACAACACCTGCGCTGCCAACACCGGCATCATCGACGGCATCTGCCGCCCGGCCAAGAAGCCCGTGTTCGCCGGTGAGGAGGGCATCTGCTCCGGCTGCGGCGTGGCGACCCTGTCCATCAGCTACTACGATCTGGGCTACACCACCGGTGAGATGGCTGCCAAGGTCCTGACCGGTGAGGCCGATATCTCCACCATGCCCGTTGAGTACACCAACGTGACCAAGAAGTACAACAAGACCATCTGCGATGACCTGGGCATGACCGTTCCCGAGGGTTACGAGGCCATTGAGGAGTAATAAAAGGCTCCCTCCCAGAGGGAGCTGTCTCGTGAATGCGAGACTGAGGGAGTTACAATAAAATCAGCGGAGAAGAGAGAATTTTTGCTCTTCTCCGCTTTCCCGTATCAGAAAAAAGTGTAGTTACAGGAGGAAAACGTTTTGGATATTCTTGCAAGACTTGCCAACCTGCCCGGTGCCTTGCCCGGTGCCTGTGCGCAGGGCCTCATCTGGGGCATCATGGCCATTGGTGTGTACCTGACCTACCGCATCCTGGATGTGGCTGACCTGACCGTAGACGGTTCCTTTGGCACCGGCGGCGCGGTCTGCGTTATGTGCCTGCTCTCCGGCATGAACGTCTGGGCAGCGCTTTTCATCGCCCTGCTGGCCGGTCTGGCCACCGGCCTTGTCACCGGTCTGCTCCACACCTTTATGGGCATCCCGGCCATTCTGGCTGGTATTCTGACCCAGCTGGCCCTCTACTCCATCAACCTGAAGATCATGGGCAAGGCCAACCAGTCCATCAACGTGGACAAGTACGACCTGCTGATCTCCCTGCGCTGGGTCAAGGAGCTTGCCCTGCACAACCCCATCATCATGGTCATTCTGGTCAGCGCCGTGGTCATCGGCGTGCTGTACTGGTTCTTTGGCACCGAGCTGGGCTGCGGCATCCGCGCCACCGGTTCCAACCCCGCCATGAGCCGCGCCCAGGGCATCAACACCAGCTTCAATGTGGTGCTGGGTCTGGCGGTCTCTAACGGTCTGGTGGCCCTGTCCGGCGCACTGCTGAGCCAGTATCAGGGCTTTGCTGATGTCAGCATGGGCCGTGGTGCCATCGTCATCGGTCTGGCTGCTGTCATCATCGGCGAAGCCCTGTTCAGCCGCATCTTCCACAACTTTGCCCTCAAGCTGGTGTCTGTCTCGCTGGGTGCCATCATCTACTACATCGTCATCCAGCTGGTGCTGACCCTCGGCTTTGACGCAAATCTGCTCAAACTGCTGAGCGCCTCCGTGGTGGCCGTGTTCCTGGCCGTGCCCTATTGGAAGAGCAAGTACTTCGCAAAGCCCGCGGCAAAGAAGGCACAGAAGGAGGATGCAAAAAATGCTTGAGATCCAGAATGTTTCCAAGACCTTCAACGCCGGTACCGTCAACGAGAAAACGGCCCTGAATGGTCTGAACCTGCAATTGAACGAAGGTGATTTTGTCACCGTCATCGGCGGCAACGGTGCGGGCAAATCCACCATGCTGAACGCTGTGGCCGGTGTGTGGCCTGTGGACAGCGGCAAGATTATCATTGACGGCACCGACGTGACCAAACTGGGGGAGCACCAGCGCGCCGCCTACATCGGCCGCGTGTTCCAGGACCCTATGACCGGCACCGCCGCCACCATGCAGATCGAGGAGAACCTTGCCCTGGCCGCCCGGCGCGGTAAGCGTCGCGGCCTGAGGATCGGCATCACCAAGGCCGAACGGGAGCGCTACCGTGAACTGCTCAAGAGCCTGGACCTGGGCTTGGAGGATCGCCTGACTGCCCGCGTGGGCCTGCTGTCCGGCGGTCAGCGCCAGGCACTGACCCTGCTTATGGCTACCATGAACAAGCCCAAGCTCCTGCTGCTGGATGAGCACACCGCCGCTCTGGACCCCAAGACGGCGCTCAAGGTGCTGACCCTCTCGGCCAAGATTGTGGAGGAAAACCACCTGACCACCATGATGATCACCCACAACATGAAGGATGCCATCAAGTACGGCAACCGCCTGATCATGATGCACGAGGGCCACATCATCTATGATGTCTCCGGGGAAGAGAAGAAGAACCTGCACGTCTCCGACCTGCTGGCCAAGTTCCAGATCGCGTCCGGCGGCGAGTTCGCCAACGACCGCATGATCCTTTCCTGATGCATTTCTGATATGGAAAATCCCCTCCGGTGTGCGCGTACCGGAGGGGATCTTTGCATCTTGTGCACCTTTGCAGGGTGTGCTACACTGAGAGAAAAAGGAGGTGTCTCTCGTGCGAAAAATCATCCGGCGGGCAGCTGCTGTGCTGTTGTCTGCGGCTCTGCTGCTGACGGGAACGGCCTCGGCTGCAGCCCAGATTGACCCGGTAGAGGAACGGCTTGCTGCCATGTCTCTGCAGGAAAAGGTGGGGCAGCTGTTTGTGGTGCGGGTCGAGGCACTGGACCCCAGTGGACAGTCTGATAGCACAAGGCTGACCTGGGCAGAACGGCAGGGGCTGAAAAAGTATCCGGTGGGCGGCATTGTGGTGTTTCGGCAGAATGTGAAAAGCCCGGAGCAGTTGAAAAAGCTTCTGGCAGATTTTCAGGCAGCATCCGGGACCGGTCTGTTGACCGCCGTGGACGAGGAGGGCGGCAGCGTGGCCCGGTTGGCCAATGCTTCCGGCTTTGATCTGCCCCAATACCAGAGTGCCCAGGCAGTAGGTACAACAGGGGACCCGGCCAATGCCCGTGCCATGGGGCAGATCATCGGAGGCTACCTCAAAACCTACGGCCTGAATCTTGACTTTGCTCCAGTGGCAGATGTGAACACCAATCCGGCCAATACCGTGATCGGGAACCGAGCATTTTCGTCGGATCCGGCAGTGGCGGCACAGATGGTGGCCTCCGCTGTACAAGGGTTTCACGATGCGGGCATACTCTGCACACTCAAGCATTTCCCGGGCCACGGAGATACCGCAGAGGACAGCCACTACGGCACGGCCAGCAGCACCAAGACTTGGGCAGAGATGCGGGAGACGGAGCTGAAGCCTTTTGCGGCTGGAATCGCAGCTGGGGCCGACGTAGTAATGACTGCCCACATCACCACCCCCAATGCAACGCAGGACGGCCTGCCTGCGTCGCTCTCCTACACTATGCTGACCGAGCGTCTGCGGGGGGAGCTGGGCTTTACTGGGGTCATCTGCACCGATTCGCTTTCCATGCAAGCCATTCGTGACCACTATTCTGCAGCAGAAGCGGCTGTAGCGGCGCTGAATGCCGGGGCAGATCTTCTGCTGATGCCGCCCGACCTTCCGGAAGCCTTTGACGGTGTACTGGAGGCTGTGCAGAATGGAACCATCAGCGAGGAACGCCTCAACGAGAGCGTCCGCCGCATCCTGATGCTGAAACAGAAAGCCGGGTTGGAGCTTGACACCCGCACCCCGCTGGAAAAGATGCTGGATGTGTTTCTGTAAGATTGAAGCATAATAAGAAGATCCCCTCCGGTGTGCGCGTACCGGAGGGGATCTTTGCGTATAAAGGAATGTTACCGCTTGATGTCGTAGTTCATGTTCATCAGGTTGCGGATGGAGCTGACATCATCGGTGATGTTGGCATCGCCGTGGATGGTGTGCTTGATGGCGCTGCTTGCCACGGCAAAGTTGACCATATCCATAGCCTTATAGTTGTGCAGCATGGCATAGATCAGGCCGCTGGCAAAGGCATCGCCGCCGCCCACGCGGTCCAGAATGTTAAAGGTGTAGAGCTTGCTCTCAAAGGTGTGGCCGTCGTACCACATAAAGGCCTTGAGGCTGTTCTCGCTGCCGCTGTGGGCATAGCGCACATGGCGGGCAATGCACTTGAGGTTGGGATAGCGGGCAATGAAATGCTGGAAGATCTCGTCCTGCTGCTCATAGCTGGGCTGCAGGGGCACGCCGTCCTTCCAGTCGCCCTTGCCGTGATCGTTGTCGTCCTTCCACAGGTGGTAGGGCTCAATGCCCAGCAGAACGTCAACATAAGGCAGGCACTCGGTGCAGAAATCGCGGGCTTCCTCCCAGCTCCACAGGGTAGAGCGGAAGTTGCCGTCAAAGCTGACAGTCAGGCCCTTCTTTTTGGCCACCTTGAGCATATCGATGATGAGGCCGCGGCAGTTGGGGCCCAGTGCCGGGGTAATGCCGCTCAGGTGCAGCCAGTCGTAGCCGTCCAGCAGAGCGTCCAGATCGACCTGAGAGAAGTCATACTCGGTAATGGCACTGTGCTTGCGGTCGTAAATGACCTTGGAAGCGCGGATGCCGTAGCCGGTCTCCAGATAATAAGTACCCAGCCGGTTGGAGGGGGTCTCGTTGGGCTCGGTCAGGATCATGGGGGTGCAATGCACATCGTTGGAGCGCAGCCAGCGCACCGCGCTCTTGCCCAGGCTGTTGTTGGGCACTACGCTGAAAAAGGTGCTGTCCACACCCAGGTTGGCCAGGGCCAGTGCAATGTTGGCCTCGCTGCCGCCGTAGCTGGCTTCAAAGCTGGATGCCATGCGGATCTTTTCGTAGTTCGGCGGGGTCAGACGGAGCATGATCTCGCCGCAGGTGATAAATTTCTGGCCGTTGGGCTCGCTGCCGAGGATGGGATTGTAATGTTCCATAACGCTCCTCCTAAAAAGTCGTTTCTGGGATCCATTTCATGTGAGAACACATTGTTGTATCCATTATACCGCACTGCGCACTGGATAGCAAGCAAATGCTGTTTCGGCCGAGAGAAAAAGAAAAAGAAATTTTGGTTGTTTTGACGAAAGAACCCCTCAGTCACCTGCGGTGACAGCCCCCCTAATAGTGGGGCCCTTGGCATTGCGTAAAGCCTTATGGTTTTGCCAAGGCCGCCCCTAGTAGGCAACAACGACGACCGCCGCCAGTGGCGGAAGCAGGGAGGAGTTGTTGGGGCAGCGGCCAGCAGGACGCAAGTGCAAAACTTTGCACGAAGCGGACGCTGGGTGCCGCAACCCGTACGGTGGCATCCCGCAGGGATGACGGTGGGGTTCACACCCCCGTCAGGTCAAAGCTGGGCGTATACTCTTCCTTTGCACTGCTCTTCTGCTGCATATAACCAGAGCTGAGCCCCAGATCCATGGCGTAGTTGACCACCCGGCGGTATTCGTAGGTGGTGATGCGCCGCCCGATGCCGTGGTCTGCCGCCTGATAGAAGGGGGTGTACTGGCTCATCACGCTGGGCAGGAAGCACCCGGGATCGGCCTTGTTCCAAGCCGCCATCTGATCGAGCACGGCAAAGCTGTCATCCACATGGCCGGGCAGGGCAAGGTGGCGCAGGATCACGCCCCGCTGCAGGATGCCCTCGCTGTCAAAAACGGGGTGCCCGGCCTGAGCCATCATGGCTTCAATGGCGGGCCTGGCCTGTGCAAAATAGTCCGGCGCGGCGGAAAGCTCTGCCGAAAGGGCAGGGGAAACATATTTCAGGTCGGCCAGCCAGATGTCGATGAAACCGCGCCAGGCGTGAACGCTCTCCACGGTCTCGTAGCCGCCGGTGTTGCAGACGATGGGCAGATGCAGCCCCTGCGCCCGGGCCAGGTCGAGGGCAGCGATGATCCAGGGCCGCCACTGCCCAGGCGTGACAAGGTTGATGTTGTGGGCTCCCTGCGCCTGCAGGTCCAGAAAGATCTCGGCCAGGCGCTCTACGGTAATCTCCTTGCCCAGCCCCTCGGCGCTGATGGGGTAGTTCTGGCAGAAGCAGCACTTGAGGGTGCAGCCGGAGAAGAACACCGTGCCGCTGCCCCGGGTGCCGCTGATGCAGGGCTCCTCCCAGAAGTGCAGGGCAGCGCGGGCCGCTTTCAGGGTGCGGCCCGCCCCGCAGAAGCCCGTCTGCCCGGCGGCCCGGTCGGCTTTGCACTGCCGGGGGCAGAGAGTGCAGGCTTCCGGCACGGCAACAGAAATGGTTTTGGGCATAATATCCAAGTCCTTTGCAAAAGATTTGACAGAATTACTCTTGTTTATTATACCATTTATGATATGGAATGTGGTATACTATGATAGAATATTATATATCATGCAAAAATACTACATATCAGACGGAGGATGTCATGCGCACCGAAAACGAGGAGATCCGGGATCATTTGAAATATCTCTCCCTGCTGGCACGGGATTACCCCTCGCAGGCGGCCGCCGCCAGTGAGATCATCAGCACCCAGGCCCTGCTCAAGCTGCCCAAGGGCACCGAACATTTTATGAGCGACCTGCACGGTGAAAACGAGGCCTTTGTCCACATCCTGAACTCGGCTTCGGGTGTCATCCGGGAAAAGGTGGATATCGTGCTGGGGGACAGTGTGCCGGAGCAGACCCGTGCCGAGCTGGCAACGCTCATCTATTACCCCAACGAGAAGCTGCCCCAGCTCAAAGCCGAGTGCGCGGATGAGGAAGCGCTTGACCATTGGTACACGGAGACCCTGCTTCAGCTCATTGATATCTGCCGGTTGGTGTCCTCCAAGCATACCCGGGAGCATGTTCGCTCCTGCCTGCCGTCCAGCTGCGGGTATATTCTGGATGAGCTGCTCCATGCCCACTTTGAGGACCACGACAAGGACCTTTATTACGGGCAGATCGTGGGCAGCATCATCGAAAATGGCCGCGCCGACCGGTTCATCGTCCGGCTGTGTGAGCTCATCAAGCGGCTGGCTGTGGACAAGCTGCACATCGTGGGGGACCTGTTTGACCGCGGCCCCCGGCCTGATATCATACTGGACCGGCTCATGCGCCACCACCATGTGGATATCCAGTGGGGCAACCATGACGTGGTCTGGATGGGTGCCGCCGCCGGAAGTCCCATCTGCGTCTGCACCGTGCTCAAAACGACACTGGCCTACCACAACCATGCCATGCTCGAGGACTGCTACGGCATCAACCTGCGGCACCTGCAGCGGATGGCCGAGCAGTTCTACGGAAATGACGACCTGACCCTCTGGATGCCCCACACCGACGCGGCGCGCGGCCCTTACACCGAGGGCATGCTCCACCGCTGTGCCGTGATGCACAAGGCCGTGACCATTCTGATGCTCAAGATGGAGTGCAAGGTCATCGACCGCAACCCGGATTTCAAGATGCAGGGTCGGGATTTCCTGCGGCACATCGATTGGAAAAAGGGAACAGTGACCTTGAACGGCCAGGCATACCCCCTGCGGGACACCAGCTTCCCCACCGTGGACCCGGCAGACCCCGCCGCCCTGAATGATGATGAGCGGCTGGTGCTCCGCAAGCTGGTGGAATCCTTCCGGCAGAGCGAGCGTTTGCAGCAGCATGTGGAATTTTTGTATGCCAAGGGCAGCGTTTACCACATCGAGAACGGCAACCTGCTCTACCACGGTGTGGTGCCCATGACCAGGACCGGCAGCTTTGCCGTGGAGCGGTTCGAGGGACACAACTACTCGGGCCGCGGCTTGATGGACTACTGTGACGAGCGGGCACGCTGCGGCTACTTTGCCCCCGAGGGCAGCGCTGCCCGGCGGAGCGGTCAGGACTTTTTGTGGTATCTGTGGTGCGGCAAGCTGTCGCCGTTGTTCGGCCGCAGCGCCATGACCACCTTTGAGCGGCTGTATATTGCCGACCCCGCCACCCACGAGGAAGTCAAGGACCCCTATTATACATGGTACAATGAAGAGGCCGCCTGCCGCCGCATCCTGGCGGAATTCGGCCTGCCCGGCACCAGCCACATCGTCAACGGCCATGTGCCGGTGCGGGAGAAGAGCGGCGAGAGCCCCATTAAGGGCGGGGGCCGTCTGGTCGTCATTGACGGCGGGTTCTGCCGCGCCTACCATGAAAAGACCGGCATTGCAGGGTATACGCTGGTGTACTCCAGCCGCACCATGTCCCTGCGGACCCATCAGCCCTTTGTCAGTGCCGAAAAAGCCGTGAACGAAAACATCGACATCGTGTCGCAGAAGAACATACTGGAAACGGAGAACCACCGCATTCTGGTGGAAGAGACGGACGAGGGCGAGATCCTGCGGGAGCGGGTGCATGACCTGAAACAGCTGGTCAAGGCCTATCAGCTGGGCTGGATCAAGGAGACCTGCAGTGAGGATTGCGTCTGGTAAGGGGCGCTGATTGTAAAATTTTTGAAATAAGAAACAAAAATGTCGAATATCTCCGCAGATTCTGGGCAAAACAGAAAATAATCGGGCAGGGAAAAAGGGGGCTTTGCTTTTTGCCCGAAGTTGTGTATAATAAGATAGTTGTATCGTGAGGGTGTGTACCCAGCGGTGCGCGGAGAGATCAAGCAAGAACCCTGAGTGGCCCTGCCGCTGGCGGGCCTGCGACAAGGAGATTATAAAATTGGAAAAGTTTGTTATTACGGGCGGCAAGCCCCTGCATGGCGAAGTTACCATTTCCGGTGCAAAAAATGCGGCTGTGGGCATTCTGCCTGCCACCATTCTGGCGGCAGATGTCTGTGTGATCGAAAATCTGCCGGACATCAGTGATGTGGCAGTCAGCCTGAAGATCCTGAGCACCCTGGGTGCCAGCATCAAGATGCTGAACCGCAATACCTACGAGATCGACACCACCCACCTGAACAGCACCAACGTCCCGGACGATCTGTCCCGCCAGATGCGTGCCAGCTACTACTTCCTGGGTGCGCTGCTCTCTCGCTTTGGCAAGGCACAGGTGGCCATGCCCGGCGGCTGCAATCTGGGCCCCCGCCCCATCGACCAGCACCTCAAGGTGTTCAGCGCACTGGGTGCAGAGGACAGCGTGGACTACGGCATGATCACTGTCCGCGCCAAGGAACTGAACGGTGCCCATATCTTCTTTGATAAGGTCAGCGTGGGCGCTACCATGAACGGTATGCTCTCCGCTGTGATGGCACAGGGCCAGACCATTCTGGAAAACTGCGCCAAGGAGCCCCATGTTGTTGATCTGGCAAACTTCCTGAATATGTGCGGCGCGGATGTGCGTGGTGCCGGCACCGATGTGATCAAGGTGCGCGGCGTGGAAAAGATGCACGGCTGCACTTACAGCATCATCCCTGACCAGATCGAGGCGGGCAGCTACATGGTTGCCGCTGCTGCCACCGGCGGCGACGTTTTGATCAAAAATGTCACCCCCAAGCATCTGGAACCCATCACGGCAAAGCTCCGCCGTGCCGGTGTGGATGTGGAGGAATTCGATGATTCCGTCCGCGTCTCCCGCAAGGGCGATATCCTGCCGCTGAAGATCAACACCATGCCCCACCCGGGCTTCCCCACCGATATGCAGCCCCTGATGGGTGTGCTGCTCAGCGTGGCAAAGGGTACCTCCACCATCACCGAGAGCGTGTGGGATAACCGCTTCCGCTATGTGGACGAGTTGCGCAAGATGGGCGCAATGGTGCAAGTGGACGGTCAGGTGGCCGTGTTTGAGGGTGTGGACAAGCTGAACCCCGCCCCCCTGCGCGCTTCTGACCTGCGTGCCGGTGCGGCCATGGTCGTTGCTGCCCTGATGGCAGACGGCACCAGCGAGATCGAGGAGATCGGCCACATTGAGCGCGGCTATGAGAACATCGTGGAAAAGCTGCGCGGCCTGGGCGCTGAGATCAGCAAGGTGGAGCGGATGCCTGCCGCACTGGAATCGGCAATGTGATCATTCAGAACCTCTCAGTCTGTTTTGCTGAAGTTTCCCTGACAGGGAGCTTTTGTGAAGCCATGACGGAGAGGTTCGTTTCTTGAGGTTTGAAATGTCTGAATTCATCTCGTTATACTCTGGTTCCTCCGGCAACTGCAGCGTGGTGCGCACGGGGGAAAAGTACATCATCATCGATATGGGAAAGGGCGTGCGCACCACCTCGACGGCGCTCAAGGAGCTGGGCCTGAACATCAGCGATTGTGCGGGCATTCTGGTCACCCATGAGCACTCTGACCACGTCAAGGGGCTGGCCACCTTCCTCAAAAAGAATCCGCTGCCGGTGTATGGCGCAGACGATACGTTGGATTTTCTGGATGCAAACGGTATCGTGCCCGCCAGCTGTGAGCTGCGCACCCTGTCCGGCGGGGAAGAGGATGTGGGAGATTTCGGCGTGACGATGTTCCCCACCAGCCACGACGTACCATGCGTGGGCTACCGCATCCACACCCCGGACAACAAGACCATGACCATTGCTACCGACCTGGGAGTCCTGACCCCGCCGGTACATCAGGCCCTGAGCGGCTGTGACCTGGTGGCGCTGGAAAGCAACTACGACCTCCACATGCTCCGCAGCGGGCGGTATCCCTACTACCTGCGCTCCCGCATCGAGTCCAACCGGGGCCACCTCTCCAACGATGAGTGCTCGGCAAAGCTGCTGGAACTGATCCAGGAGGGATGCAAGAAGTTTGCCCTCTGCCATCTCTCGCAGGAGAACAACACCCCGGCGCTTGCTTTGCAGACCATGTTCAACACCCTGGGTGCGGCAGGTGTCGTGCCGGAAAAGGACTGCATCGTGCAGGCCCAGCGCCGCAATGAGATCAGCCCTGCGCTTACGTTTTAAGAAAAAGGCCCTCTCCGTCAATGCTTCGCAAAGCATGACGGAGAGGGCTATTTTTATTGTTATCATGCCAGATCCGGCAGGATATCGGGCCAGAGGGCCTGCTCCTGCCGCAGGTCGGTGAAAACGCAGTCCAGATAGATCTTGTTTACAGCCGAGATGATGGTGCTGCGCAGGAGCTTGCGTGCATCATCAACATCCGGCTCCAGCTCGGAAAAGCTTTTGGTCAGGCCGAACACATAGGGCAGGTAGTTCTCCAGCTCATCGCAAAAGGTATCATACGCCTGCGCGGAGGTATAATGCGCCTGCTGCATCTTGAACAGACTGTCGATGTTTTCCATGGACAGGACATTTTTAGAAACTACGATGTAGATCAGGCAGGCCAGCTGATCCCGGGTATACTTCTTTTTGATGGGGTGGCTGATGATTCCTTTCTTAACGTAGTTGCTCACCATGGAAGCGGTGAGCTCCACCCCCTGAAATGTGCGGAAACACCCGTTGACAAACTGTACACTCTGATCCAGATAAAGCCCTACGGTGGGGAGTTCTGCATACCGGGGCAGGGCAAACCCTGCGGCGCAGGCCGCAACGCGGCGGTTTGATTCTAATTTCATGCGGACAGTATACCATGTTTTGGAAATGCGGTCAACAGGAAATTAAAAACTTTTGAAATAATTCAAGAAAACAGTTGACAGGTTTTTGAAAAACTGATATAGTGATTCAAAACAACAGGAAAAACTGCGGCATCCTCTGCCGCCGGAATGGAGATAAATGCTTATGAACACCAAGATTGTTGTGGATTCCTCCGCCAGCCTGTACACCTTGCAGGGCGTGGATTTTGAATGCGTTCCCCTGAAGATCATCACCGACGATGCCGAATATCTGGACAACGGCACAATGGATGCCTTGGGCATGGCCCAGACCCTGCGCACCTATAAGGGCAAGACCTCGACCTCCTGCCCCAACGTCAGCGATTGGCTGGCCGCCTACGAGGGAGCCGACGAGGTGTATGCCATCACCATCACGGGCACTCTGTCCGGCAGCTACAATGCCGCCCAGCTGGCCGCCGAGGAATACCAGCAGGAGAACCCCGGCAAGCGGGTGTTTGTGCTGGACAGCCTTTCCACCGGCCCGGAGCAGCGCCTGCTGGCCGAGCATCTGCGGGATCTGCTGGCTGAGGGCAAGGAGTTTGACGAGGTCTGTGAAGAGATGCTCCGCTACCACAAGCACACCCATCTGCTCTTCTCGCTGGAATCGCTGGCCAATCTGGCCCGCAATGGCCGCGTGAAGCCTGCTGTTGCTGCTGTGGCGCGGATGCTGGGCATCCGGGTCATCGGACAGGCAAGTGAGGCCGGAGAGCTGGATGTTCTCTGCAAGACCCGTGGTGAGCATGGTGCGCTGGAACGCATCGTGCTGGAACTCAAAGAGCACGGCTACACCAACGGCAGGCTCCATATCTCTCACTGCGGCAATCCCGCCGCCGCCGAGCGCCTGAAGCACATGGTAAAGGCTGTGTTTGATGGAGCAAAGGTGGACATCAGCGAATGCGGCGGTCTGTGCAGCTATTATGCAGAGCTGGGCGGCCTGCTGGTTGGTTATGAGGATGCGGAAGCATAAGCGAACGGCCCTCAGAAAAATTCTGCCCACGATTGAATAGGCGCTCATAGCGGGGAAAGCCGTTGTGGGCGCTTTTTTGTTTGCAAAATCTTCCGCTCTGCGCTATACTAACAGCATCAAAAATCGCCGTGGGCGGCAGGGGAGGGATACCACATGTTCAGATTGCCTATCGTCAAGTTTTTCAACCGCATCTTCAACCGTGTCACGATCACAGTGGTGCTGGTGGCTTTACAGGTGCTCTGGCTGCTCTGGGCGTTCTGGTCGTTCACGGCGGGGCGGGTCTGGCTGAACGGTGCCCTGAAGGCGCTGAGCATCCTGATCGTGCTGTATCTGGTGCGCAAGGATGAAAACAGTGCTTATAAGATCGGCTGGATCGTTCTGATCGGTCTTTTGCCCCTGCTGGGCGGCGCGCTTTATCTGGCTTTTGGCAACAAGGCCCCCGCCAAGTATCTGCGGGAGCGGATGCAGAAGGTGGAACAGGCCCATCAGACTGAGCTTGCCCAGCCCGAGGGCCAGACCGATGCGCTGGATATCTCCAGCCGGAACCTGAGCCGCTATGTGGCAAAGTTCGGGCCGTATCCGGCCTGGAAGGATACCGCTGCTCACTACTTTTCCTGCGGGGAGGAGATGTATCCCCAGCTGCTGGCGGATCTGGACAAGGCGGAAAAGTTCATCTTCCTGGAATTTTTTATCCTCCGTTCCGGCAAAATGTGGGACGGTGTGGAGCAGATCCTCCGCCGCAAGGCCGCTCAGGGCGTGGATGTGCGGCTGATCTATGATGATTTTGGCAGCCTGCTGGGCCTGCCCAGTGATTTTGTCATCCGCATGGAGAAGGCGCATATCCGCTGCATCCCTTTCAACCCGGTGGTGCCGCTGGTCTCGCTGGTGATGAACCACCGCGACCACCGCAAGATCGTGGTGGTTGATGGCAATGTGGCCTACACCGGCGGCGTGAATCTGGCGGATGAGTATATCAATGCCGAGCAGCGCTTTGGCTACTGGAAGGATGCGGCCATCCGGTTGGAAGGAACCGCTGTCTGGAACTTTACCGTGATGTTCCTCAATGTATGGAACGCCTTCCGCCCGCAGGAGAACGATTACACCGCCTTTGCGCCCACCCGCCTGCCCGCAGTGCAGGATGGCGTGGTGCAGCCCTACGCGGACAGCCCGCTGGATGAGGAACCGCTGGCCGAGACCGTGTATCTGGACATCCTCTCTCAGGCCCAGAGATATGTTTATATCTACACGCCCTACCTGGCCGTGGGCGAGGAGATGCTGGATGCTCTGAAAAGTGCGGCCAAGCGCGGGGTGGACGTGCGGCTCATCCTGCCCGGGATCCCGGATAAGAAGCTGGTGTTCCGGCTCAGCCGCTCCTACTATCTGCCCCTGCTCAGGGCGGGTGTGCGCATTTATGAATTTACGCCCGGCTTCCTTCATGCCAAGTGCTATGTCAGCGATGACCGCGTGGCCGTGGTGGGCAGCATCAATATGGATTACCGGAGCCTGTTTCTCCACTTTGAGTGCGGAACACTGCTCTTCCATAACAGCCAGATCGCCGCACTGCGAAAGGATGTGGAGCGCACCCTGCCGCAGTGCCGGGAGATCATGCGCTCCGACTGCCGCACCAATCTGCCGGGTACAGCACTGGACAGCGTGCTGCGGCTGCTGAGTCCGTTGATGTGAAAAGGAAGGACCCTGCTGGCGTGGCGTTTTGTCTTGCGTCAGATATTGGTTTTGGAGCCGACAGGCGATAATATCGGAAAATGAATCTTCTGCCAAGGCCTCCCCTACTAGGGGAGGTGGCATCGAGCGCCAGCGATGATGACGGAGAGGTTGTATGGAGGACAGCCTGTCCGCGAGAATAAACCCGCTTCAAGCAGGATATCCTATTTCCAAAGGCCCAACGGGCCGTGTGGAAAGGGAGCGTATCTATGAATCAGAACCATCGGGCTCTTTGGAGCTGTGCCATGGCGGCGGCGCTGCTGCTGACCGCCTGCGGCAAAACGAACGCCGGGTCGGGCAGCTCCGGCAGCATGAGCGGAAGCAACGGCACATCCTCCGCACAGACCCAGACAGCGGCATGGAAAACCGGTCTGGGTGTGGTGACAGAGGCCACCGATCAGGACAGGGCAGGGAAAATTGAACTGGCGGCGGCCGCTGTCCTGCTGGATGGCGAGGGCAAACTGGAGAGTGTTCTGCTGGACGAGCTGGAAGTGTCTGTTTCGGCGGACAGCACCGGCCATGTGACCCTGCCCACCGACTGGCGCACCAAGCGGCAGAAGGGGGACGATTACCCGCTGGCCGAGGTCTCTTCCTTGAAAAAGGGCTGGGCGGAACAGGCGGATGCCTTTGCCAGTTACCTGATCGGCATGACCCCGGAACAGGTCTCCATGCTCAAAGTGGATAAGGATGGCAAGCCCACGGATGCCGACCTGCTGAGCGGTTGCACCATTGCAGTGGACCGTTACCGGGATGCCGTGACCCGGGCCTGCGCCAATGCCAGGGCACTGGGTGCCGCCAAGGGCGACAGGGCCGCGCTGGGCATCGAAGCGGTGAACGGGACTTCGGACATCACCGCCACCGATGACAAGGATGTGAATGCGCAGGTGGATGTGAGCATCGTGGCACTGACCACCGATGCGGACAGCCGTGTGACCAGCGCCATTGCGGATATGGCTGAGCCGGCCCTGACGGTGGTGTCGGACGGCAGTGTGACAGCCCCGGACCTCGTCAAGACCAAGCTGGAGCTGGGCGAGGACTATGGGATGCGCGGCGCATCGGCGCTGGGCAAGGAGTGGTACGAGCACAGCGAAGGCTTCTGTGATGCCCTCAAGGGCAAGACCCGCACCGAGATCGCCGGGCTTTCCGGCGACGATGCCGACCTGAAGGCTCTGTGTACCATTGACATCACCGATCTGCAAAAGGCGGCGCTGGATGCCCTGAGCTGAGGAGAAAACCCTTTTCGGTCTCGCAATCGCGCACCGGCTCTCCCGGATAGGGGGGCGGTGGCATTCCGCTGCGTTTTCAGAGAGAGACCTCTCGCCGCGTCTGGCAGCTGCCGACGCGGCGTTTTTGTTTTGTCAAAATGACCGCTTTGCCGTGGTAAAGCGGTAAAGATTTGAGCAAACTGCGAAAAATCAGTTTTCCCCCTTGCCAAATGGCAGAAAACGCGCTATTCTATAACCACAGTTTAGCAATTTAGCATGGTAAAGCAATAAAACAGAGCTGCTTGCCACTGAGGGAGGAACCGTATATGAAACGTCTTGTATCCGCATTTCTGGCCGGTGCCATGGCACTGAGCCTTGCCGCCTGCGGCGGTGCCGCTTCCACTTCCACTGCCGCATCTGCTTCGGCCTCTGCTTCCGGCAGTGCTGCCGCTTCCCAGGCTGCAGGCAGCGATCTGGATTACATCAAGGGCAAGGGCAAGCTGGTCATTGGCTACACTGTTTACGAGCCCATGAACTACACCGATGCCGATGGCAACTTCACCGGTTTTGATACCGAGCTGGCCACTGCTGTCTGCGAAAAGCTGGGCGTGGAGCCGGAGTTTGTGGAGATCAACTGGGATACCAAGGTCGTGGAGCTGGATGCCAAGAGCATCGACTGCATCTGGAACGGCATGACCCTGACCGATGATATCATGCAGAACACCGCTACCACCAAGGCTTATGCAAAGAATGCACAGGTGGTCGTTGTGAAAGATGGCACCGATTATACCTCTACCGCTGATCTGGTGGGTAAGACCGTGGTCGCCGAGGCTGGTTCCGCCGGTGAGGCTGCCATTGAGGGAGACGAGAACCTGGCACAGGCTGATTACGTTTCCAAGAGCGTTCAGACCGACTGCCTGATGGAAGTTGCCGCAGGCACTGCCGATGCCGCTGTACTTGACCTGACCCTGGCCAACGCCATGATCGGTGAGGGCACGGATTATGCCGACCTGAAGATTGTGGACGAGTTGAACGCCGAGGAGTACGGCGTGGCATTCCGCAAGGGCAGTGATGCTGCCGCTGCTGTGGATGAGGCCTTTGATGCACTGAAGGCCGATGGTACCATGCAGGCACTGGCCGATAAGTACGATCTGGCACTGGCTGACTGAATTTGTTGAAAAACTCCTTCCGTCATCGCGATGCGATGCAACCTCCCTCGGTGAGGGAGGCTTTTTGCTGCCGATGCGTGAAAGGCTCCCGAGCAGAGGGGACTTTCACCGGCTGTGATGGAAGGGAAATATGGATTCTGAATAAAAAAGGTGTGTTTTTGTGTCTGTGATTCTTATGCGCCTGTCCGGCGCGTTCCTGCTCAATTGTGAGCTCTTTGCCCTGACACTGCTGTTTGCACTGCCGCTGGGGCTGGTGGTCTCGTTTGGCTCCATGAGCCGCTGCAAGCCGCTGGCCGGGCTGGTCAAGACCTTTGTCTGGATCATCCGCGGCACCCCGCTGATGCTGCAGATCATTGTGATCTATCTGGGCCCCGGCCTGCTGGGCATGAACAACCCCTGGCCCTCCGGCTCCGGCGGACGGATGGTGGCGGCGGTGGTGGCTTTTGCCATCAACTATGCCTGCTATTTTTCTGAGATCTACCGCGGCGGCATTGAAGCAGTGCCCAAGGGGCAGACTGAGGCCGGGCAGGTGCTTGGCATGACCAAAACACAGATCTTTTTCAAGGTGACCCTGCTTCAGGTCGTCAAGCGCATCCTGCCCCCCATGGGCAACGAGATCATCACGCTGGTCAAGGATACCTCGCTGGCAAACACCATTGCCAACAAGGAAATCATTATGATGGCCAAGGAGTACAGCGCAAAGGGCCTGATCTGGCCGCTGTTCTCCACCGCGCTCTTCTTCCTGGTGTTTGTGGGCGCACTGACCATCCTGTTCAACTGGGCTGAAAAAAAGCTCGATTATTTCCGCTGCTAAGGAGGCAGATAGATTATGGCGTTGCTCGAAGCTTCCGGTATCGGGAAAAATTTTGGCGAGACCCATGTGTTGAAGGACATCTCCCTGGATCTGGAGCAGGGGGAAGCGCTGGCGATCATCGGCTCGTCCGGTTCCGGCAAAACAACTCTGCTGCGCTGCCTGAACTTTCTGGAACGGCCTGACACGGGTGTGATCAAGGTGAACGGCGAGACCATGTGGGATGCCGCCGACCCTGCCACCCAGAAGGAAAGTGAGATCCGCAAAAAGCGGCTCCATTTCGGTCTGGTGTTCCAGAACTTCAACCTGTTCCCGCAGTACACGGCCTTACAGAACGTGATGCTGGCAGGGGAACTGCTGGCAAAGGAACGTCCGGAATATCAGGCGAATAAAAAGGCCATCCACGCGGAGCTGGAACAGCAGGCGAGAGAACTGCTGGCGCAGATGGGCCTTTCGGAGCGGGCCGGCCACTACCCGCATCAGCTCTCCGGCGGCCAGCAGCAGCGTGTGGCCATTGCCCGCGCACTGGCGCTTCACCCGGATATCCTCTGCTTTGATGAGCCCACCAGCGCCCTCGACCCGGAGCTGACCGGCGAGGTGCTGAAGGTCCTGCGCGACCTTGCTGACCGCAAGACCACGATGATCATTGTCACCCATGAGATGCACTTTGCCCGCGATGTAGCCGACCGCATCCTGTTCATGGATGGCGGCGTGGTCGTGGAGGAGGGCCCGGCCAAACAGCTCATCGACCACCCTCGGGAGGAGCGTACCAGACAGTTCCTCGCACATTATTCAGAATGACCCGAACCGCCCCGGAATGCAGAGATGCGCGCCGGGGCGGTTTTGCTGTACAGAGCAGGTTTGGGCTGCTCAGGACGAATCTGGTGTGTCGGCTGCTATGGACATCACGGAGGATGATACGCCGTTGAGCATTCCGGATGAAGAGACCCCGCCTTCGGGCAATGCCGGAACAGGTTTCTGGAGCATTCTGTTCCAGCTGCTGAAGCATCTGGCCGGGATGCACTGAAAAATTTGAAAAAACCTCTTGAAAATTCATCGCAACCTGATATAATACCCACATGAACAAAAACGTCCTGCCCATTGCGCGGCAGGGCGTTTTTGTCGGAAAAAATTCGTTTTATAAGGTCTGTGATGCTTTTCCAAGGAGGAACGTGCGTATGACGAAAGATATGACGCAGGGCAGCCCGCTCAAGCTGATTCTTGCCTTTGCGGTGCCGCTGATGCTGGGCAGCCTGTTCCAGCAGTTCTATAATCTGGCGGATACCATCATCGTGGGCCGCTTTGTGGGCGTGGAAGCCCTGGCGGCAGTCGGCAGTGTGGGCGGTCTGAACTATCTGGTGCTGGGCTTTGTCAATGGCATAGCCTGCGGCTTCTCCATCCCCATCTCGTGGACATTCGGTGCGAAAGACTATGTGGAGATGCGCCGCTACACCGCCAATGCCGTCTGGCTGAGTGTCTTTTTTGCCGCAGTGCTTACCGTGGTCACAGTGGCCATGACCCGTTCCATTCTGGTCTGGACCAATACCCCGGACAACATCATTGATCTGGCGGACATCTACATCCGCACCATCTTTATCGGCATCCCCTTCACCCTGCTGTATAACATGACCAGCGCCCTGATGCGCGCTCTGGGCGACAGCAAGCGGCCTCTGTACTTCCTGCTGGTGGCAAGTTTTCTGAACATCGGGCTGGATCTGCTCTGTATCATCGTCTTCAAGATGGGCGTGTTCGGTGCGGCGTTCGCCACCGTGTTCAGCCAGGCAGTGGCCGGTCTGGGCAGCCTGTGGTACATCCTCAAGCATTATAATGAGCTGCGCTGGAACAAAGAAGAAAGCCGCCTGAGCAGACAGCACTGTACCAAGCTGTGCGGCATGGGCATCCCCATGGGTCTGCAGTGCAGCATCACGGCCATCGGTTCCGTTGTGCTGCAGGGTGCAGTCAATGGTCTGGGCAGTGACATCGTGGCAGCACAGACTGCAGGCGGCAAGGCGGCACAGTTCCTGTCCGTCCCGCTGGAGAGTATTGGCACGGCCATGACCACCTACGCCAGCCAGAACATGGGTGCCCACGACCTGAACCGTGTGAACAAGGGCGTGAACACTGCCCTGGGCATCGGCTGTGTGTACAGTGTGGCATCCTTCCTGATCCTGCGCGTGCTGGATAAGGCATTGATCGGCCTGTTCCTTGAGAGCAGCCAGACCGAGATCATGGCCAACGCCCAGAGCTTCATCTTCTGGAACAGCGTGTTCTATATCCCGCTGGCGGTCCTTATCATTTACCGCTACACCATTCAGGGTCTGGGTTATTCCAGCCTGGCCATGTTTGCCGGTGTGGCAGAGATGATCGCCCGTGCTCTGGTGGGCTTCCTGTTCGTGCCGCTGTGGGGCTATTTTGCCGCCTGCATTGCAAACCCGGTGGCCTGGTTCTTTGCCTGCTTCTTCCTGATCCCGGCGTATATCGTTGTGTTCCGGAAGCTGAAACAGGAAAAAGCAAGACCGCACGCAAACTTGTAAAAATTGAGCCGCTCTTTTGCGAAACCGCAGAAGGGCGGCTCTTTTGTTGCCTAGTAGGGGAGGCCTTGGCGAAGAGGGAAGGCCTCACGCAACGCCAAAGCTGAGAGGTTGTAAAGAGCAGGGCCTGCCCGATTCCTTTACAAATAACACCAAAACGATTATACTATAAACAATTATGTCACAAGGGGGTGAGGAGCATGGAGCTGGAACAGATCGAGGGAACGGTGGAGGACATTATCTACGAGAACCCGGATAACGGCTACACGGTGTTTGAAATTTCCGGCGGCGGCACGGTCACCGTGGTGTGCGGGATCGTGGGCGAGCTCCATGCGGGCGAGAGCGTGGTCTGCCGCGGTAAATATGAGAACCACGCTACCTATGGCCGCCAGTTCCACGCCCAGGAGTGCGAGACCGATATGCCGAAGGATCTGGAAGCGGTATACGCCTTTCTTGCCAGCGGCTCCCTGCCTTATATCGGGGCGCGCACGGCCAATAAGATCATCGACAAATTCGGCGCGGCGGCGCTGGAGGTGATCGCCAACGACCCCGCCCAGCTCACCCTGATCCCCGGCATCTCGGCGGACAAAGCTGACCGCATTCAGCAGGAGTTCAAGCGGATGTTCGGAATGCGGGAACTGATCGCCTATCTGGCTCAGTTCGAGATCAGCCCCCGCCGCGCCATGGAGGTGTTCCGCGTCTTTGGCCCCAGTGCCATGCAGGCCATCTCCCAGAACCCTTATCTGCTCTGTGGGGAACCCCTGCAGCTGGATTTCCGCCATGCGGACAGCATTGCACAGTATTACCACATGGAAGGGGACTGCACCCAGCGGCTGGAAGCAGCGCTTCTGCGCACCCTGCGCCATAACGCAGGCAACGGTCACACCTGTCTGCCCCGTGCGCAGCTGCTGGACACGGCATCCCACTTCATCCAGCAGCCGCCCGAAAAGCTGGCCCGTGCGCTGGACCACTGCATTGAGACCGGGCAGCTTGGCGTAAAGATGCTGGAGGCGGTGCCGTATATCTATCTGCCTGACCTGCTGGAAGCAGAACAGGCCATTGCCGACCGGCTGGCCCTGCTGGCGAAGCGGGAAAAGCAGACGGTGCGGGACCTTGATAAAAACATTCAGGTGCTGGAGCTGACCCAGGGCTTTGCCTATGCGCCCCTGCAGCGGGAAGCCATCCGCAAGGCCATGACCGAAAACTGCCTTGTGCTGACCGGCGGCCCCGGCACCGGTAAGACCACTACGGTCAACGCCATCCTGCAGCTGCTGGAACATCAGGCAGACCGGGTGGCGCTTTGTGCCCCCACGGGCCGTGCGGCCAAACGGCTGAGTGAACTGACCGGCCGTAAGGCCTCTACCATCCACCGCCTGCTGGAGGTGGACTACTCCGGCGGCGTGGTCAGCTTCATCCACAATGACAAGAACCTGCTCAAATGCGATGTGGTCATTCTGGATGAGATGAGTATGGTGGATGTGAAGCTGTTTCAGGCGCTCATTGCAGCCCTGCGGTACAGCTGCCGCATTATTATGGTGGGCGATGCCGACCAGCTGCCCAGCGTGGGGCCCGGCAACATTCTGGGCGAGGTCATCCGCTCCGGGCTGGTGCCCACCGTCTGCCTGAACGAGATCTTCCGGCAGGCTAAACGCAGCCTTATTGTGGAGAACGCCCACCACATCATCAGCAGTGAGCCGCTGCAGAAGGGCGGTAAGACAGACGATTTCTTCTTTCTGGAATCGGACGGCGATGCGGCGCAGAAACTGGTGTGCGATCTTGTCACCACTCGTCTGCCCCGGAGCTATGGGTTTGACCCTGTCCGGGATATTCAGGTGCTCTGCCCCACCAAGCTGGGACCCACCGGCACCCAGGCGCTGAATGTGGAGCTGCAGAACCTGCTCAACCCGGAGCAAAAGGGCAAGCCCCAACTCCAGAGCGCCTCCCGGGTGTTCCGGGTGGGCGATAAGGTGATGCAGGTGCGGAACAACTACGAGATCGTCTGGAACCGCATTGGCGGGGAGCAGGGCGTGGGAGCCTATAACGGTGATATCGGCATTGTGGAATCCATCAACATGCGCGACCGCTCCATGGTGGTGCGGATGGATGACCGCCGCCTGCTCTACCCGGCGGAAAACCTGAACGAGCTGGAGATCGCCTACGCCATCACGGTGCACAAGAGCCAGGGCAGCGAGTTCCCGGCGGTGGTGCTGCCGGTGGCGCAGGTGCCGCCAAGGCTCTGCTACCGCAACCTCTTCTACACCGGCGTGACCCGCGCCCGCAAATTGTGCATCGTGGCCGGGCGGCGGGATGTGGTGAACCGGATGATGTCCAATGTCCGGCAGAACCTGCGGTACAGCGGCCTGTGCGAATTGCTGAAAGAGAATCTGCCGCCGGAACAGATGGCGGCGGAATAACCTCTCAGGCGCTTTGCGCCAGCTCTCCTACTAGGAGAGGTTTGGTCTATACTTTTTTACTGGCTTATGCTACAATATAAATTGATTTGATTTCCCGCCCGAACGGGCATTTACGATAGAAAACAGGGGAGCAGAGAAAGGAACATTTCATTATGGCACAGAATGACATCGGCATCGATCTGGGCACAACGACCATTATCATTGCACAGGCAGGGCAGGGGGTCGTGCTCAACCAGCCCAGCGTGGTGGCAATGGATACCCGCAAGAACTCCGTGCTGGAGGTGGGCGACAAGGCCCTGGCCATGGTAGGCCGCACCCCCAACTATATTTCCGCCATTTTCCCGCTGAAGGACGGCGTCATCAGCGACCACCCTATGACCCGGGAGCTGATCTGCCGGATTGTGAATCAGGTGTACAGCTCCCACATGGTCAAGCCCCGGGTGGCTGTCTGCGTGCCCGCTGCCATCACCGGCATTGAGAGCGATGCCGTGGTGGAGGCCGTGATGGCCGCCGGTGCCCGTCAGGTCTACCTGATCGATGAACCCATTGCCGCTGCACTGGGTTCCGGCATCGACATCACCCAGCCCGATGGCCGGATGATCATTGATATCGGCGGCGGCACCACCGATATCGCTGTCCTGTCTCTGGGCGGCAAGGTCAAGGCCACCAGTGTCCGTGTGGCGGGCAACCACTATGATGACGAGATCCTGAAGCATGTCCGCAACAAGTTCAGCATTGCCATCGGCCAGCGTACCGCAGAGCAGCTGAAAAAGAACGTCGCCTGTTGCCCCCAGAAGGCTGATTTTGACGAGACGATGGAAGTGAAGGGCCGCAGCCTGCTGACCGGCCTGCCCATCAAGGTGAATGTTTCCACCAGCGACCTCTACGAGCCTGTGATGATGCTGAGTGAGCAGATCGGCACTGCCGCCCATCAGGTGCTGGAAAAGACCCCACCCGAGCTGGCAGGCGATATCTTCCGCAATGGTGTGGTGCTGACCGGCGGCGGCGCACAGCTGCACGGCCTGCCCGAATACCTGAGCCAGGAGCTCAAGGTGGATGTGACCGTCTCGCCCGATCCCGTGAACTGTGTGGCGTTGGGTACCGCCATGAGCCTGGGCCTGAACGATAAGCTGGAGACCGGCTTCCTGGATGCGACCCCCCGCATGGGCCGCCGTTAACCGGGGCCCTGACCCGGCTCGTTAAGAAATTGGAAAAGTTGCAACAAAATTTTGTTCATACTTGTTGAATCGGGTCGGGAAATATTGTATAATATTGTCAAATCGCTTTTTGCGCGCCGGGGCCTGCTCCGGAGTGCGGAGTAAATTATTATTAGGAGGAAGACCATGAATCTGGGTTCTGATGTGGTTATCACCATTACCGGTATCGTGCTGGTGTTTGCCATCCTCGTCCTGCTGATGTTCATCATCACGCTGGAAGGCAAGATCTTCGACGGTATGGCCGCCAAGAAGAAGGCAGTCAAGGAGCCTGCTGCTCCCAAGGCTGCCGCAAAGCCCGCTGCCCCCGTGCAGCAGGCTGCTCCCGCCCCTGTGGTGGAGGAAGGCATCCCCGGCGATGTGGTTGCCGCAATTATGGCAGCCATCCACGCCATGGGCAATGGCAAGTACACCCTGAAGGCCGTGCGCCGTGCTGCAAATGGCTGGAGCAAGGCTGGTGTCAACGACACCACCGCACCTTTTTAACACAGGAGGAAAAACATGACACAGTTTATCGATACTCTGGTCGGTATTTTCCAGAGTTCCGGCTTCGCACGGTTCGGTGAGCCGGGCGGCTACCTCTACGCGATTATGATCTGCGTGGGCTGCTTCCTGCTGTACCTGGCCATCGTGAAGGAATTTGAGCCCCTGATTCTGCTGCCCATGGCATTCGGCATGATCCTTGCTAACCTGCCCGGCAGCGGCATCATCCACATGCAGTACTTCGTTGGTGATGGTCTCGAGCACCCGATGTGGATCGAGATCCTGAACAACGGCGGTCTGGCCGATATGCTTTACATGGGTGTCAAGCTGGGCATTTACCCCCCGCTGATCTTCCTGGGCATCGGCACCATGACCGACTTCGCCCCCCTGATCTCCAACCCCAAGAGCCTGCTGCTGGGCGCTGCCGCTCAGTTCGGTATCTTTGGCACTTACATGGGCGCTCGTCTGCTGGCCGCTACCGGCATTGTGGACTTCACCCAGAAGCAGTCCGCTGCAATCGCCATTATCGGCGGTGCAGACGGCCCCACCGCCATCTTCGTTACCTCCCGTCTGGCACCTGAGCTGCTGGGCAGCATTGCCGTTGCGGCGTACAGCTACATGGCTCTGGTGCCCGTGATCCAGCCGCCCATTATGAAGGCGCTTACCACCAAGAAAGAGCGTACGGTCGTAATGAAGCAGCTGCGCACCGTGTCCAAGACCGAGAGGATCATCTTCCCCATCATGGTCACCATCATTGTTTCTCTGATCGTTCCCGATGCAGCCGTTCTGGTCGGTATGCTGATGCTGGGTAACCTGATGAAAGAGTCCGGCGTTGTGGATCGTATCCAGAAGACTGCCGGCAATGAGCTGATGAACATCATCACCATTTTCCTGGCTCTGTCTGTTGGCTGCACCACCTCTGCAAACACCTTCCTGAACAGCCGCACCCTGTTCATCATCGTGCTGGGTCTGATTGCCTTCTCCTTTGGTACCGCTGCAGGCGTTCTGTGCGGCAAGGTGATGTACGCCCTGACCGGCGGTCAGGTCAACCCCCTGATCGGCTCCGCTGGTGTTTCCGCTGTTCCTATGGCCGCCCGTGTTTCTCAGAAGGTCGGCCAGAGCGAGAACCCCTCCAACTTCCTGCTGATGCACGCCATGGGCCCCAATGTCGCTGGCGTTATCGGTTCCGCAGTTGCTGCCGGTATCCTGATCAACATCTTCGGCTGATTTTTCGTAAAAGCTTTGCCCGACGGTTTTATAAGCCGTCGGGCTTTTTGCGTTACTCCCCCAGTCTGCTAACGCAGACAGCCCCCTCTGAGAGGGGGCCTTTTCTTTGCCGCAAGGGATCAGGCTCCCTCCTAGAGGGAGCTGGCACGCGAAGCGTGACTGAGGGAGTAAATATGTACAACCCTCTTGAATTGTGATATACTTATAAAGTAAGTGATTTTATAGAAGAACAGGTGAAACAATGGCAGCAAGTCTCCAACAGGAATTCTGCGCTCTGCGCGATACCTATATTGAAAAGCAGTTTGGCCGCCTGAACGATATGCAGCGGCAGGCGGTATTTACCACCGACGGCCCGCTGCTCATTCTGGCCGGTGCAGGCAGCGGCAAGACCACTGTTCTGGTCAACCGTATCGCAAACCTGATTCGGTTTGGCTCAGCCCATGGCTCTGACTGGACCCCCCGTGAGGTGACGGAGGAGGATGTCAAGGCTCTGAAAACGGCAATTATGACCGGTACCGATGCGCCCGCCTGGCTGGACGGGATGCTGCGGCAGAACGCTGTCCGCAGTTGGAACGTGATGGCTATCACCTTTACCAACAAGGCGGCAGGGGAGCTCAAGGAGCGCCTGCGCAATATGCTGGGCGGCGAAGAGGGAGACGAGGTGTTTGCCTCCACCTTCCACTCGGCCTGTGTGCGCATCCTGCGCCGTTGGGCAGAATCCATCGGCTACCCCCGCAGCTTTACCATCTATGATACCGATGACTCCCAGCGTGTGATGAAGGCAGTCTATAAGGAACTGAGCATCGACGATAAGTTCTTCCCAATCAAGAGCGCCATCAACCAGATGAGCCGCTGGAAGGACCAGCTGGTCAGCCCGGAGGAGGCGCTGCGCACCCCGGCCCGGGACACCAAGGGAGCCATTGCCGCCAAAGTCTACGCCGCCTACGAAAAAAAGCTCAGGGAGGCAGGAGCCTTCGACTTCGACGACCTGATCTACCAGACCGTGCAGCTGCTGGCGGAGCACGAGGATGTGCGGGAGTTCTACCAGAACAAGTACCGCTACCTGCTGGTGGACGAATATCAGGATACCAGCGTGGCCCAGTTCCGGCTGGTCAGCCTGCTCACCGGCCCGGAAAAGAACATCTGCGTTGTCGGTGACGATGACCAGAGCATCTACCGTTTCCGCGGTGCCACCATTGAGAACATTCTGAACTTTGAGCGCATCTTCCCCGGCACCAAGACCATCCGTCTGGAGCAGAATTACCGTTCCACCTCCAATATCCTGAATGCTGCCAACTGCGTCATCCAGCACAACACCGAGCGCAAGGGCAAGACCCTGTGGACCCGGAATGACGAGGGCGACAAGGTGCAGGTCTACACTGCCGAGAATGAGCAGGACGAAGCCATGCACATTGCAGATGTCATCGGTGAGCACCTGAAAGAGGGCGGGCATCTGGCGGACCATGCGGTGCTCTACCGCATGAATGCCCAGTCGGCCCCCATCGAAAGCTACTTTACCCGCGCGGGCATTCCCCATAAGATCGTGGGCGGCCAGCGCTTCAATGACCGCAAAGAGGTCAAGGACATCCACTCCTATATGTCCATCGTGGCGAACGCCCGGGATGATGTGCGCCTGCGCCGCATCATCAACGAGCCTGCCCGGAAGATCGGCAACACCACCGTCGATGTGATCGCTGACCTTGCCGCCCAGCAGGGGATCAGTATGCTGGAAGTCATCTCCCACGCGGATGCATACGCCAAACTCAGCCGTGCCATTATGCCGCTGCTGAAATTCTGGCAGATCTACGAAAAACTGCAGGAATCGCTGGAAACCAGGACACTGGACGAATTTGCCCAGGATGTCATTGAGGTGACCGGCTACAAGGCTATGCTGGAAGCCGATGCGGCCAAGGGCCACGAGGATGCGGCAGACCGCCTGCAGAACCTGGGCCAGCTGGTCAACAACGTCAAAAACTACTGCGATCAGCACGGAGAGGATGCCTCACTGGAAGGCTATCTGGAGGATATCGCCCTCATCAGCGACATTGACAGCTACAACGAGAGCGCTGATCAGGTGGTCCTGATGACCATCCACTCTGCAAAGGGTCTGGAATTCCCCTATGTGTTCCTCATTGGCATGGAGGAGGGGGTGTTCCCCAGCGAGATGAGCAAATACTCCGAGGCAGATCTGGAGGAAGAGCGCCGTCTGGCCTATGTCGGCATCACCCGCGCCAAGAAGGAGCTGTATATCTCCAACAGCGTCTCCCGGATGCTCTACGGCCGCACCCAGCGCAACGAACCCAGCCGCTTTCTGCGCGAGATCGAGCCTGAGTATATAGAAGAGACCCGCAGCCCGGCGTTGGAACGCCGTTCTTCCATGGGCTGGGGTTCCAGTTACAGTGATACCGTTCCCGGCGGGGCCTCGGGCTACTCCGGCGCGTCCGGCTGGGGCCGCAATTCCAGCAGCTTCGGCGGCCGCACCGGCGGCAGCTACCTCAACCGTGAATACAATGCCTCTGAGCGCGGCGGCTTCGGCTCCGGTTATGCAGGTCGTGGCAGCAGTGCTTCCGGGTTTGGCAGCGGAAGCAGCGCCCCGCGCACGTCCGGCTCCTCCGGTTTTGGCGCGGGCTATGGCCGCCCCGCGGCCCCCAAGGCAGCATCCAAACCCGTGAGCTTTCCGGGGAGCCCGGCAGCTTCCCGCCCGGCATCCACCGGCCCAAAGCATTACGAGGTGGGCGACATTGTGGAGCACAAGGTCTTTGGCCGGGGCAAGGTGCTGGCGGTCAAGGCCGCTGCCGGAGACCAGATCGTGGAGATCAACTTTGAAAAAGTCGGCGTGAAGAAAACCATGGCAAATTTTGCGCCGCTGACGAAAATCACGGAGGAATGAGAAAACTATGATGACCGTTCGATTGATCGCACATACCCCGGAACCGGAAAAGGTGGTGGCGGCAGCGGCCAAGCTCTGCTACTCCGATGCCCATATCACCGACCTGCTGGACGGCCTGACCGAGGAGAAAACGGCCAAGTTCCTGACCATGCTCAGCGACCTGGGCCATGCCAGCCCCATTGAACATGCCAGCTTCACCTTTGGCATTGAGGGTGTGAGCCGCACCCTGCTGGCCCAGATCACCCGGCACCGCATCGCATCCTTCAGTGTCCAGAGCCAGCGGTATGTCCGGCTGGACGACTTCCACTATGTCATCCCGCCGGAGATCGAGGCCATCCCTGAGGCAAAGGCAGCCTTTCTTGAGAGCATGGATGAGGATGCGAAGCGCTACCTGGACCTTGCAAAAAAACTGGAGGACGGCCACACTGCCCGCCTGATGGCAGAGGGGATGCCCGAAAAGCAGGCCCGCGCCAAGGCCTCCAAACAGGCCAACGAGGATGCCCGCTTCGTGCTGCCCAACGCCTGCGAGACGAAGATGGTCGTGACCATGAACGCCCGCAGTCTGCAGAATTTCTTCCATCTGCGCTGCTGCTCCCGCGCTCAGTGGGAGATCCGTCAGCTGGCTGAGGAAATGTTCCGGCTGGTCTACCCGGTGGCACCCCATATCTTTGCCAAGGCCGGCCCGGCCTGTGTCAGCGGCCCCTGCCCCGAGGGCAAGATGTGCTGCGGCAGAACTGCCGAAGTCCGCGCAAAGTATGAGGCCATCAAGCAGGAGGCAGGTGTATGAGCAAAGGCAAACTGATCGTTCTGGAAGGGCTGGACGGCAGCGGCAAGGGCACGCAGGCTAAGCTGCTGGCAAAGCACCTGACGGTGACGAATCATCTGGTAAGAGAGATCACTTTCCCGGATTATGACAGTGATTCCAGTGCGCTGGTCAAGATGTATCTGGCCGGGCAGTTTGGCGACAAGCCTGACGATGTCAACGCCTACGCGGCATCCAGCTTTTATGCTGTGGACCGCTATGCGGGGTATAAGTCGGATTGGGGCAAGTTCTACGAGGAAGGCGGCATCCTGATCGCTGACCGCTACACCACCTCCAATGCCGTGCATCAGTGCTCGAAGCTCCCGCCGGAGCAGTGGGACACATTCCTGCAGTGGCTCTTTGACTATGAATACCACCTGCTGGGCCTGCCTGCACCGGATAAGGTGATCTATCTGCAGGTTGACCCGGCGGTGAGCCAGCGGCTGATGACTGCCCGCTACCATGGCGACGAGACCAAGAAGGATGTCCATGAAAAGGACACCGAATATCTGGCCCGCAGCCGCCGGGCGGCAGAATACTGTGCCGCACACCTCGGCTGGGATACCGTCCACTGCACGGCAGGGGAGAAAATGCGGAGCATTGAGGATATTCAGGAAGAGGTCAAAACTCTTGCTCTCGCTGTTATTTGAAACAAAAGGAGGCATCCTATATTATGTACCGTTTGATGCAGCCGTCCGATTGGGCGGAGGTGCTGGCCCTGTGGCAGGCCCAGCGCGGCGACACGGAGGAATTTGTCCGTGGCGCTGTGGAGCGCTTTGCCGGGGTGCAGAATGTCTACGTCGCGGAGGAAAACGACCACATTGAGGCTGTGGCGCTGGCTGTGCCGGTGACCCTGCAGGGCCGCCCGGGCAGCTATCTGTTCGGTCTGTGCGGGCAGGGTAGCCTGCTCCTTGCGGGCCTGGTGGATACCCTGTGCGCCCAGCAGAAACTGCGGGGCGCAGGCTTTGTGGTGGCAGTGCCCGCCAGCCCGGAACAATCAACGCTGCTGCAGGATAAAGGCTTCCAAAAAGCCTTTTCCCTGCGCTGCCTGCCCCGGGAGGTGGAGCGCAACCTGTGGAGCCAGGCGGAATTCGATTCCGTGACGGCGAAAAAACTCTGCGAGCTGCGGGCAAAATACTGGCCCGACACCGTTCAGCTGCCGCCGGAGCAGATGGGGGAAGTTCTGCGGGATCTGTATTCCCGTGGCGCGACCATCGTATCCAGTGAGCAGGGCTATGGCATCTATTTCCGCAGGGAGGATACCCTTTACTTTGTGGAAATGATGGCGGAAAATGACCGTGCTGCCGAGGTGCTGATGGAAGCCGCCCGGGAGAAAGAGGTCATTGTGGAAAAGGCTGTCATCACGGTGGGAGCTGCCCAGAATCTGTTCCTGGGCGAGGGAACCCGGCAGGAGTATGGCCTCATCCGCTTTGAAGGAGAACCTTTTGATGTTTCGGAGAGCTACATGCGCCTGATGATGGATTGAAAGGAACGTGGATATGGCAGAGAAACACCAGAAAAAGAAAAAAGGCAGTGCGCTGAAGATCCTGTTGGCCGTGCTGTTGCTGCTGGTACTGACAGTCGGTGCGGCAGGCGTGTTTGCGTATAACGAGATCAACGGCAATGGAGGAAAGCCCGATGCAGAGGTGACCGTCAGCATCCCCCAGGGCAGCGGCGTTGCTGCCATCGCAAGAGAGCTGAAGGAGGCTGGAGTGATCCGTTCGGCCTATCTGTTCCGCTGGTATGTGGGGCACAAGGGTGCCGCCGGAAAACTGCAGTACGGTGATTTTACGCTGCAAACAGGCGGATATTCCTACGATGGCCTGATCACAGAGTTGTCTACGTATGCCAAGGCGGATTCGGTGCGTCTGACTTTCCCGGAGGGTACCACCGCCATTGCAATTGCCCAGAAAATGGAGGAAGCCGGTCTGTGTACTGCCGAGGAGTTTCTGGAAGAAGCCAACACCGGAGATTTCAGCGAGTACACCTTCTGGCAGTATGTCCCGGACGATGCCCCCGACCGCTTTATGAAGTGTGAGGGCTACCTCTTTCCGGACACCTATGAGTTTTTGACGGACGATACCGTGCATCATTACGTTGCAACGTTCTATGCACACTTCGATAAGCAGTTTACGGACGAGATGTACAGGGAACTGGAAAAGCAGGAGCTGACCCTGCCCGAGGTCATCACACTGGCCTCTTTTGTGCAAGAGGAAGCGGGCAACGATCAGGATTCCAATGTGGCGCAGGTGTTCCGCAACCGTCTGGCCAAGGGTTCGCCTTACCCCAAGCTCCAGAGCAATACGTCCAGCTATGTGCAGAGCGACGAGGACAATAACTACCTCTGGAACTGGGTGGCTCCGTATTATGGCGGCTGGGAGGATATCCCCGAGAACATCCGGAATGCCTACGATACCTACACCTGCACCGGCCTGCCCGCCGGGCCCATCTCGAACCCGGGCCTTGCCGCAATCCAGGCTGCTCTGGCACCTCAGTGTGATGAGGAAGTCAGGGACTGCTATTTCTTTGTTACGGACCTTTCCGGTCACTACTATTACGCCAAGACCTATGCTGAACATCAGGCCAACTGCCAGAAAGCGGCCGAAGTCAATCAGAGTTTGAAGAAGTAAGTCTCTCTCAGTCGGCTTCGCTGACAGCTCTCCCAAGGGGAGTGCCAATTGCGGCTCCGGAGTCAGGTTTGCAGAAACCGGTCCGGTGAGGCGGTATCGCGTCAGCGATGACAGAGAGGGTGTTAAAAAGAGAGGACGATTTTATGTTACAGATCCCGGAACTGCTGGCCCCGGCAGGCGACTTGGAGCGCCTGCGTTATGCCATCAACTATGGAGCAGACGCTGTTTATTGCAGCCTGCCGGAGTTCGGTATGCGGTCGGCTCCTGCCAATTTTACGCCGGAGCAGCTGACCGAGGGTGTGATCTATGCCCATGCCCGCGGCCGCAAGGTCTATCTGACCATGAACACGCTGCCCACCAATGAGGAAGCTGACCGCCTGCCCGAAGCCATCAAGGCTGCTGCTGCCGCCGGTGTGGATGCCTTTATCGTGGCCGATCTGGGCGTGCTGGAAGCCTGTAAGCAGTTCGCCCCGGAGATCGATGTCCACATGTCCACCCAGACCGGCATCACCAACTGGGCCGCTGCGCGTGCCGCTTACAACATGGGTGCAAAGCGTGTGGTGCTTGCTCGTGAGATGAGCCTGCAGGATATCGCTGCCCTGCGCGATAAGACCCCGCCGGAGCTGGAGATCGAGGCGTTTGTCCACGGAGCCATGTGCATGAGTATTTCGGGCCGGTGCCTGCTCTCCAATTACATGGCAGGCCGGGATGCAAACCGGGGCCAGTGCGCCCAGCCCTGCCGCTGGAAGTATTACCTGAGCGAGGAGACCCGCCCGGGCCAGCTGTATGAGATCGGCGAAAATGAGAACGGCAGCTATATCCTCAATGCAAACGATCTGTGCACCGCTCCCTTCATCGACCTCATCTGCAAGGCAGGTGTGGACAGCCTGAAGATCGAGGGCCGCGCCAAGACGTTCTACTATGTCGCCAGCGTCACCGCCGCCTACCGCAAGGCTCTGGATCAGTATCTGGTCGACCCGCTCAACGATAACTTTGAGCTGAGCGATGACGTTCTGGCCGAGCTGACCCGTACCAGCCACCGGCACTACTCCCCGGGCTTCTACTTTGGCCGCGAGCAGGCCCGTCAGGCAACCGACAGCGCTACTTATATCCGTGAGTGGGAGTTTGTGGGCACTGTGGAAAGCTGGGAGAATGGTGTTGCCTCCTGCCAGCAGCGCGGCAAATGGAGCCTTGGGGACACGCTGGAGGTGCTCTGCCCGGATGGGCGCAGCATCCCGCTGCACCCGGAGTGGATCAAAAACGAGGCAGGGGAGAGCGTGGAATCCACCCCCCACGCCATGGAAAAGTACACCATCCC
>OJKE01000231.1_pt1 | contig 38376 bp, 33 predicted proteins | sample 1596501 | NCBI WGS metagenome assembly OJKE01 (sample SAMEA4350125, study PRJEB24818) | metagenome | biome: human; feature: gut; material: faeces | place: Denmark | collected 2013-09
TGTCAAATGTCCCTTCCGTAACGTAATTGAACACCTTGACTTCCTTATTCATATTGCCCTGCCGGATGATGCGACCATTGCGCTGGGTCATGTCGCTGGGCTTCCAGCCAACATCCAGATGATGCACCGCCACAAGTCGGGACTGGACGTTGGTGCCCGCTCCCATTTTCGCCGTGCTTCCAAGCAAAACCCGCACATCGCCAGAGCGTACTTTGGAGAATAATGCGGCCTTTTTGGCTTCGGTGTCGGCGTTGTGGATAAACTCGATCTCGTTTTCCGGCACACCGGCAGCGACCAGCTTTTTGCGAATATCATCGTACACGTTAAAGTTGCCGTCGTTTTTCGGAGTGGAGAGGTCGCAGAACAAAAGCTGTGTCAGCTTCTGGTCTTTGCCATCTTCCCAGATTTTCAGCACGTTCTGCACACAGACGTTCAGCTTGCTGTTGGGGTCGTCCGGCAGCATGGGGTTCATCAGGCGAACATCCAAGCCGATCTTACGCCCATCGTTGGTGACGCAGAGCATATTGTCCACGGACGCATCGACGATGCCGGAGTGGATATCTGCGGCACGTTTGCTCAGTTCCTGCACCATTTCCTTTTGAATTTCGGACGGCTTTGCCACCACGGTTTCAAACTTTGCGACCGGCACAGGCAGATGAAGCTGGTCAGATGTTTTAATGTCCGCAACCTCCTTGAACATGGACATCAGTTCCGGGAGGTTGAAGAACTTGGCAAATCTCGTTCTCGCCCGATAGCCTGTACCTTCGGGCGCAAGCTCAATTGCAGTGGTGGTCTCTCCAAAAGTGGATGCCCAGCAGTCGAAGTGGGTCAGCTTTTTCTGCTGCAAGGTGCTGTATTGCAAATACCGCATGACCGTGTACAGTTCGGTCATGGAATTGCTCACGGGCGTGCCCGTGGCGAACACCACGCCCCGCCCGCCGGTGATCTCGTCCAGATAGCGGCACTTGCCGAACATATCGCTGGATTTCTGGGCTTCGCTGGTGGATAATCCAGCGACATTCCGCATTTTTGTGGTCAAAAAGAGGTTCTTGTAGAAATGGCTCTCGTCCACAAAGAGCCTGTCAACGCCCAGTTGCTCAAAGGTAATCACATCATCCTTGCGCTCATCGGAGCGCAGTTTTTCCAGCTTGGTTTCCAGCGTTTTGCGGGTCTTTTCCATCTGCTTGATGGAGAAATTCTCGCCTGCGTGGACTTTCAGCTCGTTGATGGCGGTAAGCGTTTCATAAATTTGCTCCTGAATGATGCGCTCTTGCCGTTCAAAGGACAGCGGAATGCGCTCAAACTGGCTGTGCCCGATGATGACGGCATCGTAGTCCCCGGTAGCGATGCGGGCACAGAATTTTTTTCGGTTGGAAGTTTCAAAATCCTTGCGCCGTGCCACCAAAAGTTTGGCATTGGGGTAGAGGTTCAGAAACTCGCTTGCCCACTGCTCCGTCAGGTGATTGGGCACAACAAACAGCGATTTCTGGCACAGTCCCAGCCGTTTTGCTTCCATGGCGGATGCCGCCATTTCGTAGGTTTTGCCCGCGCCAACTTCGTGTGCAAGCAGCGTATTACCGCCATAAAGCACATGAGCGATGGCGTTGCGCTGGTGTTCCCGGAGGGTGATCTCCGGGTTCATACCGACAAAATGGATGTGGGAGCCATCGTATTCACGGGGTCTGGTGCTGTTGAACAACTCATTGTACTGTTTTACCAGCGCAATGCGCCGCTGGGGGTCCTGCCAGACCCAGTTGGCAAAAGCGTCCTTGATGACCTGCTGTTTCTGCTGTGCCAGCATAGTCTCCCGCTTGTTCAGCACACGTTTGGGCTTGCCCTCGGCATCCTCAATGGTGTCGTAGATGCGGACATCTTTCAGGTTCAGGGTCTCCTCCAAAATCTTGTAGGCGTTGGCACGGGATGTGCCGTAGGTTTCAGAGGAAATAATATCGCCCCGCCCGGTGGCGGTCTTGCCCTCCACACGCCACTCTGCGGTATAAGGAGAATACCTCACCTTGACTGCATGGCGCAGATAGTAGGGAATCTGAAAGGTCTCGGTCATAAACTTTTGAATGATCTCAGGTGCAAGCCATGTGGCACCCAAGCGCACATCAATTTCAGAAGCTTCCAGTTCTCTGGGCTGTGCCTTGGTCAGTGCATCCACATTGACCGCAAATTCCGGGTTGGTCTCAGCGGCGAACTGTGCCATCCGCAGCTTTGCCCGGACATCGCCGGACAGGTACTCGTCTGCCATCTGCCAGCCCGCTTCCGGGTCGGTAGGGTCGGCGGCAGGGTCTTTGAAGATCACACCGGAAAGTTCGGTGGTAATGCGCCCGTACTCACCGGGAGTGCCCAGCAGTTCTGCCATATAGGGCAAATCCACTTTGCCATGCTCACCAATAGATACCGCCAACGCTTCGCTGGGGGTATCCACGCTGGTAACGGTACGCTCCGGGCGAATAGTGCGCTTGGTGAACATTGCAGCCTTGCTCTTGAGCTGCCCCTGCTCGTCCAGATTTTCCAGCGAGCACAGCAGATAATACGAGGAATCCTGCTCAAACAGCCGCCCGTTTTTGCGGTCGTTCAGCAAGCCGTACTTTGCGGTAAAGGCATCGTAGGCGGCGTTCAAACGCTCCTGTGTTGCCTTGATATCCTCGTCCGGGTAGTCGTTCAACTGCTGGTCGATCAGGTCGTTGACGATCTGGCGCAGTTCCACCATGCCGGTGACGCGCCCCTTGGCGGTGTCGGACAGTTCTACCTGCGTCATCACGGAGTTTTCCCGGTAGAACACCTCACCGTCCACCACCGTGTAGGAGAAGTTTTTGACCTCCGGGTCAGCCGGGAGAATATGCTTCTCGTTTTCGGCATCCGCAATATCTGGTGTTTCTACCTCAACTTCGGTGTATTGCCCCTCAATATGCTGCACCGCTTCTGCAAGCTGGTCGGCAAGGCTGGTGCCCTCAAGGGGTGCAACGGTGAATTCCTCCCGTCCGTACTGGGTGCTTTCGGTGGTCATCTCGCCCAGCACCATCTCCGGGTGGTCTACGAAATACTGGTTGATGGCAAAGCCGCCCTCGGTCTTGCCAAGCTGCACCCAGTCCGGCTCATGGTCAATGGGGCGGTCACGCTTTTGCAAAAAGATAATGTCGCTGACAACATCCGTGCTAGCATTGGCGCGAAACGCATTATTCGGCAGGCGGATAGCACCCAGCAGGTCAGCACGCTCTGCCATGTGCTTGCGAGCGGTGCTGTCCTTGCTGTCCATGGTGTAGCGAGATGTGACAAAGGCAACGATACCGCCCGGACGCACTTGGTCGATGGCCTTGGCGAAAAAGTAGTTGTGGATCGAAAATCCCAGCTTGTTATATGCCTTATCGTTGACCTTGTACTGACCGAAAGGCACATTGCCAACTGCCAAATCGTAGAAATCACGGCGGTCGGTGGTCTCAAAACCGGCAACTGTAATATCTGCCTGCGGGTACAGTTTTTTCGCAATGCGCCCGGTAACGGAATCCAGTTCCACGCCGTACAAGCGGCTGTCCTGCATGGTGTCCGGCAGCATTCCAAAGAAGTTGCCCACACCCATGGACGGTTCCAGAATGTTGCCGCTGCGGAAACCCATGCGCTCCACGGCATCGTAGATGCCACGGATGACAGTGGGACTGGTGTAGTGGGCGTTCAGGGTGCTGGAACGGGCGGCGGCGTACTCATCTTCGGAGAGCAGCCCTTTCAACTCTGCATATTCCTTTGCCCAACTATCTTTGCCGGGGTCAAAGGCATCCGCCAAACCGCCCCAGCCCACATATTGCGAAAGCACCTGTTGCTCCTCGGCGGTGGCACCCCGGTGCTCCTCTTCCAGCTTGAACAGGGTACGGATGGCTTCGATGTTCCGGGCATATTTCTGCTTTGCGCCACCCTCGCCCAGATGGTCGTCCGTGATGCGGAAGTTCCCGGCAGGCACAGCATTCAGGGCTTCGTCTAAGGCAGTGGCATCCGGGAAGGTCTGCACCTTTCCGTCCATCACGGTAGAGATGGGCAGTTCGTCCAGTTCTTCGTCGGAAAGTTCCGGCTCAACTTGCCGCAGCCCGTCCTCGAATTGTTGCTTGCTGATGACTTCGTTATCCCACGACTGCCCGTGCGCACTGGTGTCGATGCGAACATCCGTTTCACCTACATAGCCGATTTTGCCCTCGATGGTTCGTGTGAGAAGGTCTACCACAACATCGTCCCCGACCTTATAATCAACGGCCTTTTCGGGAGCAGCGTCAAGGGTCTCGTCCTGCTGTTCGTACAATTCCCGGACAACAGATAGCGGTTCTTCCCGAAAAATTGGCATCCGCAGGTCGGCCAGTGCCATATCCTGCAAGGAAACCTTGCCCTTATCAAAATCCACTCCGTCAATCCGAAATTTCCGGCCATCCATATTGATGATGGAGCCGATGGGCAGATAGTCCTCTTTGTGCAGATGTTTAGTCTGGTGATGAGTCCCATCTTCGTTCAATCCGGCAAGGTAAACATCGTTGCCCACAGACCACAATTCTTTTGACTTTCTTGCCCATAAGCTAGGTGGAAAGCCTGTGACCTGAACTTCGCCCAGTGCTGTTTCACTCGTAAACAAAGCACTGTTGAGAACTTTTGCGACCTTGGCAGCATCTTCTCCATAGAACATAAAATTGCCGCCAGCTTCAAATCCAACCAGAGTATCCGGGTGCTGCGCCTTTAATGCAGTGTATTCGGCTGCACTGGCGGCGTTCAGTTCAAGGGGAAAGTCGATGGCTCTTCTTTCTTTGTCCGACAGGTAGCGGTTAGACTGAATCATCAGGTTAATATATTTTTCGACCCGATCCCAGCGGAGAAGCACTTTCTGATGGTCGGGATAATGCTCAAACGTCAGACCCTTGCTGTCATGGTCAAGCCAACCACTGCTTCCGTCTAGATAAGTGTGTGAAGAACCGCCGGGGCCATACGGCGCATATTCGTTGGCAAGAGCTTTTGCCCGGAGTTTTCGGTCAGGCTGCAACTGATAAATTTTCCATATCCGAAGTTTGCTGCCTTCAACATTGGAACCTTTCCGCAGCGCATTTTCAATCTCCGCCTGCGACAAAACAAAAGCGGAGGGCAATTTTTCGCTCTCCGCTTGGTCGATGGATTCAATTTGTTCGGCTTCGGTGGGAATAGCCACATCGAAGAAACTTAGCTGTAAATCAGCTCGTTCATCACCAGTTCCTCGGCCTGTGCTTTCAGGCTGTTCATGTGCTGCACCCACTCCATCTGATGCCGCTCTTTGTTCGGAGCCGGGTTCTGCTTCAGCAGTTCCTGTATGGTCTGCTGCATCCGGCTCTCTGCGGTCTGTTCCACTTCCAACAGGTGCGGATGCAGAGTCCCCGACAGGAGCATCGAATTGTACAGCACCGGGCGATGCTCCATCAGATAAGTCCGGCGCAATCTGCCGTATTTGCCCAGTGCTTTCTCCTGCTGGGGCAGGGTCAGGTTCGGGAGCTGGTAGTCCCCGACGGTCGAGTAGGTCACGTTCCTGCTGTTCATATTCATACTGGCTCCTTTCTACATTGCGGCGGCGGATTGTCGTTTTTACGGTTCGTTCGATGTTGCGCAGCACATCCCGGCTGCATTCGCTGACTGCGGTGCCCAGCGCATACACGGCGGCAGGCGTGGAAAAAGAGAAGATGGCCTGAAAATCGTCACGGTCAAAATGACCGTCCGGCTCAAGGCCGCAGCGTTCCAGAACCGTATACAGGATGCTGATTGCGGCGGCAGATTTGAACTGGAACTCCTGTCCGGCTTCATCATAATCTATCAGGAACGAACCGTCAACGATGTCGAGAATGTCGCCGCTGTTGTTGTCCCAATAGGAATCCACCAGCTTGCCCGTCAGGTCAGAAATCTGCTGGCTGAGCCTTTCATGGTAAACGCCGTACTCTCTGGCAATCATTTCCGACACAGGCTGCATCAGATCGGGGCCGAGCTGCCACACCTCCGGGTCACGGGAATTGCGGCGCACCCCGGTGTCGCTCACATCAAAGACATAGTGCAGACGCGGCACACTGCTGGACTGGTCTAACAGTGCGATGCCCTTGGAGCCGCGCCGGACATAGCGGTTCATGCGATTGTTCCAGATGTCGAAGCTGGCGCAGGCAGTGGCATCAGGCCGCTGGGCGTAGATCATGAGCTGGTCTGCAAAGGGGTACTTGTACAGCCGGGATGCAGTGGTCAAATAGTCCGTCCAGCTTTCCCAGTACCGGGTCAGACCATTCGCCGTGCGCTGGGCAAGGGCGAGATATTCTTCGGTTTTGCTTGGCATAGCGTTCCTCCCTTCAATCTCGTTGTAAACAAAAAAGCGAGCGGCCTTTTCAGGTCACTCGCTTATGGAATCTATGGTAGTTTATAGCATGAATGGAAGCATTCTATCAAGCCCACTTTTTGCGGGTTATGAAAAAATTTCGGAACAATGCCCTATGACATTATCCCAGTTGACAACCATCGACAAACTGAAAGTCGTCATCGTATTCCTGTTATATAAGGTTGATCGTCGTTTCATCAAAATTCTTAATACTGAACATTGTGCACCACTCTACATCATCCCGAACCGGCTCAAAGTGCAGTGCTGAGCAAGCAGCATAAAGCCTGCCTTGTGATTTTTCTCCAGTCATAATCACTGTTGGTCCGTCAGCTCCACCGATAATGCCTACGCAAGCATTATTTTGGGTTTCCGGCGTGAAGGAGTCTCCCTCCACAGCAATTTCCATAGGCTTATCTCCATCGCAGCAATCACAAATCGAGATATCTTCCTCCGATTCAGGGAAAAGCGTATAACGCATGACGGTAAAATGTGTCGGATAAACCCAGCGGTCAGAACCGAAACACTTTTGAGGAATTGTTTGTTGCTCTATTTCCTGCACGGTCAATGTATAGTTTGTTCCGCTGACCGGATGGAGGAAAGAAAACGAATCACCGGGAGCGTGTGTCTGGAAATGTGGTCCCGGCACACGGCATGGCCGTTGCTCCATCGTAAGGGAGAGGGATTTTATTTCGGGACGGCGTTTGCTTGTCCACGGAAATGCCGCCCGAAAAATCATCCACCCATAGGATGTATCCAAATCATAGTGTTCCAATGCCCACTTTGCTTCCGCTTCATTGATCATCCCGTCTGGCAAACATGGATTAAAGACCACCGAGCAACCGTGGGAGGTCAGCGTTGTTTTCCCGTTCAATTCCAAACGAGGAATAAAGTCAAGACAAAGTGGATTTTCTAAATCTATTTGCAGTTGCTGCTCCTGCGTGAAGTATTCACAAGAGTCGTTTTCGGGGTGTAAATCCCATTTAGTCATGAACTTGCGAATGTCTTCCTCCGGGGTACGCATACAAAAGTCCACAACGAACCCCTTGCTGCACGAATACGCCGCAGGAATGATCCAATGATGCCCGGCCCATTCAAATTGCTGATTCAAGGGGACTTCTGTTCCGGCACGTTCTTTTCCCGAATGTCCCCAGAAGTTTCCCTCAAAGTAGACTTTCCACTCCGGGATAGCTGGTTTTGCGTTCTGGTCCACAACATCGTAATATTCTTTGGTGTACTTGATTTTGCTGTAATCAAAAGATGCCTGAAGCTCTTTGATATATGCCCATGGCCGCTCCATTGGCATCAGCTTTAATTTCGTAGCGACAAGCGCAAGGGTTTCCTGCTGCTCCTGCGTGGGAGGGTTGTCCTGTAAGAAGGTTTCAAATTGTGCCTTATCCCACATCCATGCCTGCTCCAATGCTGCCACATCGCCGCAGGCAAGCAGTAGCCGCAGAAAATCAGCGAAATTTTTTGCCAACGGATGAACATAGTTTGGAAATGTGTTCGCCGGGCTGACAGCAAAAACCATACCGCCAAAGCCACGAACAAAACAGAAGTGGATTCCATCCACACCGGTCCAACCAAATACAGACGCACCCTTTGGTGTGCAAAAATACGGTTCGTTATCTGTACGGCGTTCTACGCCTAAGGATGAAAGATCAATGTCAGTCTGTAATAATTTCTGAAATGTTTTGTCCATCGGCTGATCCTCTTAAACAGGAAGTTGGCAATTTCCTATACCTATGATTTCTTATCAAAGAGTTTGCATCATTTCAAGGATAATGCCATCCGGGTCTCTGAAATAAAAAGCTCGGCTCTCCCCAAATCCATTTGCTCTAAAGTCGAAATACTGCGGTTCAGATAAGCACTCAACATGGTTTTCGATAAGGGTTTTATAGACAGAATCAATGTCATCCGTATAGAAACATACTTCCGAGATGGATGTCGTAAACAAATCTGATTGTTCTTTATGGATCTCGCTATCTACGAACTGAATCAGCTCGACCGGTGGCGTTTCAATAGCCTTAGAACCGTTCAAATAAGCGACCCTTGCTTTGCAATTCGACTTGCGAAACATTTTATCGGTTTCTTTGCCTTCCATAAAAATCTCTCCTTGAAATTCAAGTCCAAGGATGTCTCTGTAGAAAGCAACCGAGCGATCCAAGTCAGAAACGGTCAATCCAACATGATAAATTCTTCCAATCATATTTTATAGCCTCCTGAGAAAATTCCGAGTTGTCGAGTTCAGTATACCACACCAAATGGCATTGTAAAAGAGAATATGTATGCCGCCCGCAGGCGGCAAAAGTCAGTCGAGCGGAAATTCCAACTCGGCAAACTCTGCATCGGTCACCAGTTTCAGCTTTTCGATAACGCCCTCCGACAGTTCTCGCAGGGCGGTTTCATCCGGCATCAGGTAGCACTGCATGAGCCGCAGTTCGTGGATAAGCCCTAGCCGGGTGCCGGAGTTGTAGAGCATCATCAGCATGAGTTCCTCGTGGTTAAAGTTCATGTCCATCCCTCGCTTTCCGGCAGACAGTGGGATTGCACTCCGGGGCATCGCACTTTTCCCTGAGATTCATCAGCACCGAAGGACGTTCCGGCTTTGTATCCAGAAACCCCGGCAGTTCCTTGAAGCCGATGCTGTCCACATAATGCACAGACACCTCGCCATTGCGTTTGAGTGCGATCACATCGCTGACCGACAGGCTGTGCCCCTCAAAATCCTGCGGACGGGAGAGGTTGAACATCTGAAATAGTTCTTCCAGAACCTCGTTGTCCGGCACATCCTGCCACATGGCGGGCAGATCAGCATAGTAGGTGACCTCGTAATGCTCCGGGTCGGGCGTTTTGCCTCGACGATTCAACTCCCGCATAGAAGCAAATCTTTCATCAAGGATTTTTTCGTCATGCCGCAGCTGCATCACCATATAAACATCGCACCCTGCGTTCAGAAACTTCTGCGGGATGTCCGTCATGGGTTCACCGTCAAAATTCTGGTTCCATTTTTGCTGCATCGTCCACCTCACAGTTCTGGCGCAGAACGTGCAGAGGATTTTGGCGCAGACGCATCACTTGCCAGTTCTGCCAGCTTTTCCAGTGTGGAAGGGCGATGGTCTGCACTCAGTTCCTCGGCTTCCGCAACTTTATCCATGACTGCATCGTAGTCCTGCAGTAGCCGCCGGCCCTTTTCCATGTGGTGTGCTTCCAGAATCTGCTCACGGGCTTCCTGAATGGTCAGTTCCGGGGCACCCAGCTGCCCGCCGTCCATCACAGAATAATCGCTGTGGTAGAGGGTGTAGTCCCATCCATCCTCACAGGACTGGATGGCAAGGTAGCCTTTGCCGCCCAGTTCCCATGCAGCCTGCTCGTCTTGTGTCTGAATTTCCGGGTAGAAGTCGGCATGGTTCCGTTCCATGACCTCGGCAAACTGGCAGATGTGGAACACATTGCCCAAACCGCCCATGTCAAAGTGGTAATCATCCAGATGTTCCAGCCGTGCCGTAAAGCTGCGCCCATCCGGGTAATCCACCTGTACAACTCCGCCATCGGGAATGCGGTAGAGGTCGTCATAGTGGCTGTTGATGAGACGAATATCCTTCGGCAGCGTTTCAGGCTCCCAGATGCGCCGTCTGCCGATACCAGCTTGCGGGATGTTTTCGAGGATCTTTACGCTTTCCTGTTGGATGACCTTGCGGTCATCGTCCGAAAGTTCAAACAGATACCAGTTCCGGGCGGCAGGAATGGCGTTCCTGCCATCGGGCGGCAGGTTCTTTTCGGAAATCTGCCCGCTTTCCAGCGGCTCGCCGGTCACCTTGTTGTAGGTGGCAAAGCCGACTCCTGCACCGTTTTCCCGGAGGTGGAGATAGCGTTCATCGTTGATAAGGTAAACCGCTTCTTTTTTCTGCTCCATCAGCAACCACCCTCAAATTCCAGAGAAAACTTGCTGCGGCCATCCGCCTCGGTGCCCAACAGCACGGTTGCATTGTAGGTCTTGCCCTTGGCGCTCTTGCAGTCCTTCAGGCGGACCCGGCCATCCCGCAGCAGCTTGTCCGCCACATGAGCATCCAGCCGCTTGCCCAGACGCTTGAAGAACGCATTGTCCTTCCACAGTACGAAACGGCACTCCCGGTTCTCGCAGAACCAGCCCTTTTCACGCTCCACGACAGGCTTACCGCAGTTCGGGCAGACACCAATAATTTTGTTTTTCATAAGCGCATTCGCTCCTTTCGCAGCCTCGGTGGTCGTTACCAGCGAGGAAATCATCTCTTTGATTTCAGTCATAAATTCACCCGGCTCCATTTCGCCGCGTTCGATTTGCAGCAGTTTTGTTTCCCAATCGGCGGTCATTTCCGGGGATTGGATTGCTTCGGGCATCACGGTGATGAGGGCTTTTCCCTTATCCGTGGGCAGCAGCACCTTGGTTTTCTTGGTGCCCTTGCGCTCCAGAAAGCCCTTCTGCACCAGCTTTTCGATGGTGGCGGCTCTGGTTGCCGGAGTCCCGATGCCCTGACGCTCCACGCCCTCCGGCATACTGTCTGCACTGGCGGTTTCCATCGCATGAAGTAGAAGGTCCTCGGTGAAATGCTTCGGCGGCGAGGTTTGCCCCTCTTTCAGTTCAGCATTGAGAATGCCGCACTCGTTTTCCGCTGCATTGGGCAGGGCGGTGAGTTCCTGTTTCCGGTTCAGGATGTCTGCCAACACCTTGCGCTCCACTGCTTTCCAGCCTTCCTCCAGAATCTCCTTGCCCTTGGCGGTAAATTCCTCCCCGGCACATTCGGTGGTCAGCAGGGTTTCCAGATAACGGAAGGGCTTGCTGACTGCCATCAGCGTCCGGGCGATGATGAGCTTCAGGACGTTCTGCTCCCCCTTGGGCAGTGAGTCCAGATCGGCTTGCAGCATACTGCGAGTGGGCAGAATGGCGTGGTGGTCGGTGACTTTTTCCCGGTTGACGGTGCGCCGTGTCCGGGGCACAGCCTCGTCCACATCTGCCGGAGTAATGTCGAGAAAGACTTCCAGTGCCCCGGTCAGTTCTTCCAGTATTTCCTCGTCATCGTCGGTGATATAGCAGCTATCAGTTCTGGGATAAGTGGTAAGTTTCTTCTCATACAGGCTCTGCACATAGTCCAGCGTCTGCTGTGCGCTGTACCCCAGCAAACGGTTAGCATCCCGCTGAAGGGTGGTCAGATCGTACAGCGGCGGCGGATTTTCAGATTTTTCCTTGCGGGTAATGCGCTGGATCGTTGCTACCATCTCCTTTCGGCAGGCTTCCAGCAGGTTTTCGGCAACGGATTTTTCGGGAATGCGGCGGCTGGATGCCGTGCATCCGCTGGTCAGTTCCAGATCTACCGTGTAGAATTTTTCCGGCACAAAGGCGGCGATGGCGGCTTCCCGAACTACCGTCATGGCAAGCACCGGGGTCATAACACGCCCTACCGCCAGCGGTTGACCGTACAAGCACGAAAAAAGCCGGGACGTATTGATACCGACCATCCAGTCGGCACGTTCCCGGCAGAGTGCTGCATTGTACAGCGCATCGTATTCAGTTGACGGTTTGAGATGGGCGAAACCCTCTCGGATAGCGTTTTCCTCCATGCTGGAAAGCCACAGGCGAGAGAAGGGCTTTTTGCACCCCGCTTGCTGGTAGACAAGTCGGAAAATCAGTTCTCCCTCGCGCCCTGCGTCTGTAGGATAGTTCTCGGAGGTGACTTTTCTGACATTGTTACTCGATGGCATCCAATGGGCCGATAAAGCGGTAGAAAATCTGGATTTTCTGGACGTATTCGCCATCGACCTTTTCCGCTTTGGATACCAGAATCTTGTCAATCAGCTGATGCAGAATCTTATAGTTCAGTTCGGTGATGCCAGCGTACTTGCTGACTTCATCAATAAAATCCTGAATCTTGTCCAGCTGACCGTGTTCAGCACGGCCTTCCCGCTCGTACTGCTCAATCTTCTCGGTCAGTTCAGCCTGTTCTTTGTCGTAGCGATCTGCAAGCATTTGAAAACGTTTCTCCGGGAGAAGTCCCTTTGATACGTCCTCATAAAGTTTTGCATACAGGTCTTCGATTTCTGCGATTCGTGCTTTACACTGCTTCAAATCCCGTTTGTGCTGCGCCCGGTCAGAGGACACCCGGAGGTGCATCTGATTTGCAATCTTATTCACAAGGGCTTCCCGATTGCTCACAGCGGCCTTTGCGTGTGCCTGAATGTCCGCAAAGACAGCTTCATGCAGAACACGGGCTTCCAAATTATGAGAGTCACAGGCTTTCGCACCATATTTCCGATAAGTGCTGCAACAATAAAATGTCTGATCCAGAACACTGTTACGTTTGCGCCTGTGCTCGACCTTGACTAACATCGTTCTGCCGCAGTCTGCACAGCGGACGATGCCCTTGAAGATATTGTCGTAGTCGGTCTTATCGCACATAAAGCAGCCGGAACGGCTGTAAAGGATTCGCTGCACGTTCTCCCAACGGTCTTGTGGGATGATTGCTTCATGTGTATTCGGAACGATAGCGCGTTCTTCAAACGGAATATAACGCCGCTTTTTGGATTTCATGGACACGGTGGGCTTGGCTTCGTAGATGATGTGTCCGGCGTAGACTGGGCTGTGCAGAACCTGACTGATATAGGCACTGTCCCAATCATACATCTTTTCATCATCAATAAAGCGGCCAAACATCTCTTTCTTGTAGTAACACGGCTTCAAAACTTTTTCATCGTGGAGCCGCTTGGCGATGCGGTGAAGCCCCAGCCCTTCCTCTGCCATTGAATAGATATACTCAACAACGGGGGCGGTGTTCGGGTCGATCACAAGGTGATTGTGGTCGGCAGGGTCTTTCTGGTAGCCAAACGGTGCGCCGCTGGAGATATACTTTCCGCTTTTCTTGCGTGTCCGAAGGGCACTCTTGATTTTTCGGGAAGTGTCTTTGGCGTACATTTCATTGATGATGTTTCGGAACGGGGCAATATCCATCTGAGATTGCTCGTTGGAATCATAACCATCGTTGATTGCAATATAGCGGACACCGTGTTCAGGAAAGAAGATTTCCATATACGTTCCGGTTTCGATGTGGTTGCGTCCAAGTCGGGACTGGTCTTTGGTAATGACTGTTGCCACCTTTCCTTCCCGGATATCATCCAGAAGTTCCTGAAAGGCAGGGCGGTCAGAGTTCGTACCGCTGTAACCATCATCAACATAGTACTGGCAATTCCCGAAACCGTTGCGTGTGGCATACTCCATAAGCATCGCCTTTTGAGTGCGGATGCTCAGGCTTTCGCTGTTTGAACCGTCATCTTTTGACAGTCGGCAGTATAAAGCAGTTACTTTTTTGTCCTTTTCCATGTGTACCTCCATAATGGAAAAGAGACCTCATCAATCACATTGTAGCGGATGCTGCGTGACGATGCAAGCCCTTTTCCGCAGTAAAACGTCCAATTAGCCAGCGGCGAGATACGATTCGGCAGTTTTACGAATTTCTTCTTCCACAAGCCGCTGAAAAAGCGTATTCATCGGCACATTGCCGATATAATGGCGTTCCACGATCAGGCGCACGGACTTCGGACTTCTCGGCGCACGTTTGCGTGTGGTGGGCTTCTTCTCAGATTTTTCTTTGTTCAAGGGCAGACCTCCTCATTCATGTGGTGCAAATACGGAAAGGAATGGATGGATGGATTCTATTCGTTTTTCTCTTTTTGTTTTATTACGTTGGTTAGGTGAAAGTTTTCTTCGATACAGTCTTAAAGGCTGCTATACTGCATAGGAAAAATATCTTTTGCAGATGCCATTAAGAATCTGCATCACAGAATCGTGATTTTGGCGGTTCTTGAATCGTGAAAAACGCAGAACTATTCAACATTTGGAATTTTCACAAAGATGTGATTGGGCGAAGAAAACCGCGTTCGTCTGCGCTCAATCAATCCCGCAGCGTCCAATTCCTTAAGCGCACTGGAAACACTGACAGTGCTGCGCCCTAGCTGCTCAGCCAAAGAGCAAATCGTAAAAATGACAAACACGAATCCACGTTCATCTATCCAGAGATTTTTCTGCGAGAGCGTGGCACGGTCGAGTAGCAACACATAAGTCATTTTTGCAGTCTGGCTCAGGTCAAGTTCCAAAAGGAAGCGTGGGTATGGGAGAAACGGCGGCAGCAGAGTTTGCGTGGTAAGATATTCTGAAATGTTGATCACCTCCAGCTGAAGCAGAAATCAGGAACAAAGAGTATGTAACGAGAATTGGTGGGTTCCAATTCTCCAGTCGCAGAAAAGCACGAAACAAGTGCTCAACTGCGTTAATAAGTTAAGGTCTCCCATATTGGTCCTCGACTTCCCTAGGAGTGGGGAATCGTCCGGCGGCGGGCTTGCACCGCACCATTGGCATTTCAGCCACCCCGTCTTCGTTATGACCGGGCTGCGAGTTACAGAAGTACCTTTTGTGAAGTACCGGACGATTGAACTATTCACTTGTCAAGGAACATATGGAAGATTTCTGGACTTTGACGGACGAAAAACATCCTTCTACTTGGTAGCCGATGAAAAAGGCCATTTCGTAGCATTGCAAGCAATTTTGTAAACAAAACGTCATAATAGTCCGAGAATGGTCTTGAAAAAGATGCCCTACACTTGGTAGGCATCGAGAACGCCTGTTTCGTAGCATTGGTGAGAAACTTGTAATTGAATTGTAATTCTTGAGACCAAATCTCCGCTTTTGAAAAAATCCTCTCAATAGGTAGCCGACGAAAACAGCCCAAAGACAACCATCTTTTTGAGAATTAACAAAAAGGTCACAAATGACCGGCTTTCAAAGAGGCGCTTCTACTATTAACAGAAAAAGTGGCCTAAAATGGGGGGTGTTGGAGAAAATTTCTGCCTTAAAAGTACGCCTCTACTCACTAGCCAGCGAGAATAGCCAAAAGCCAGCAAAAAACAAATGAATTATGTATTTCTGCCACTGATTGCAACGGCATATCGGTGACAGAAAGATCGTTTAGAGCGATTCTTCGCGGTTTGGGGTAGTGGAAGTCGTTTTGTGGTGGGACTTTTTCTGCTGAAACTGCTCCAGCTGTTTCAGCACCGATTCCTTCTCCGGCATCTTGCCGCCCGGTACAGAAAGCTGCTGCTTATTCAGCACCATGTCGATATACTTGCGGATGTTTTTCAGTGCGGAGATGTCCGGCTGCAAGGTTTCCAGTTGGGTGCGCAGCTCTGCGTTGCCGGATTGCAGCGCAGAAAATTCGGCATCCAATGCCGAAAAGTCCACCGCTGTGCTGCCGTTCAGCTTCATCAGGGTGCGGACAGCCTTGTTGAACGTGTCCAGTTCCTCCTTGTGCTGGGCGGCGTAAGCGTCCTTGGTCAGCTTGAAGTTCTTCTTCATAAAGGCATCATGGATGGGCTTCAGCTTGGCATGGACGGCAGCGGCGTCCTTGATCTGAGCGATTGCCCGCATACGTTTTTCGTTCTGCTTCAACTGCCTGCGGAGAGGGGCGGCGGTCTGGGTTAAGCTGTCAATGGCTTGGTTCAAGTCCTCAACGGTGTTCAGCGAATGGGCTTTCAGATAGTCCACCGCCCGTTTGACTTTCTCAAAGTCCCGAACAGTGCATTTCAGTTTTGCCTTGCCAGACCAATCGCTGCGTTGCTCATTGCGGAGATCGAAGTAGTCCACCAGCAGGTCGGACAGCGTTGGTTCTTTCGCCTTTTCCAGAGCGTCCAGAAGAAGCTGCTTCTTTTCGTTCAGGTCTGCGATCCAGCGTTGCAGCCCACGAATTGCACTGCGGATGGACTGCATCAGGCTGTTGGCTGCACGAATGTCCCGGTTCAGGTTGCCGAGAACGGTTTCTACTCCACGTTTTTCCATCTGGTGTGCGGCGGGGCCAAGATGCACGGTCGGTATCTGCTGGATGCCCTGCCGTTCAAAGGAGCGCAGGTCAACACGTTCCGGCCTTCCAGCAGCTTCCAGATAGCGGTTGGTGATGGTCTCCCAGCTGTGCCGCCAGACCTCGGCATACTTCTGGTCGTTCCAGTCCACGGTGTTTTCCTTGTGGCACTTCCAGTTCCCGGAAGGGAGCTGGATGCGCTCACCGTTCTCGTCAAGGTCGTACACCTTTCTGGCTTTCGGGAGCCACTTGCCGTGTTCATCCATTGCCCGGAGCGTCAGTAGAATGTGGGCGTGTGGGTTTCCATCTCCCTTGTCGTGGATGGCAAAATCGGCAATCATGCCCTTGGAAACAAACTGCTCCTGACAGAATTCCTTTATCATGGACAGATACCGCTCTTTCGGGACTTCCACCGGAAACGCCAGCACGATGCGCCGGGCAAGCTGGGAGTTCCACTGGTTCTCCACGGCTTCCACGGCGTTCCAGAGGGTTGCTCGGTCTGCAAATCCGGGCGGCGCATGAGATGGCAGCATGATTTCGGCGTGGACAAGCTCTTTCTTCTTGTTGTAGAATTTCGTTTTCTGGTCGTATTCGCTGAACAGCCGTTCGCTGCTTTGGTAAGCTGCCCCGGCAACAGCGGACTGCCCTTGGCTGCGCTTGACGATGGTAATTTTGAAATGCGGACACGGAATAGGCATCACCCCCAAACAAAAAGACCGCCCAGCAAGATTGCTCTTGATGAACGGTCTGGAATCGTATTCGGTTTTGCTCGCCGCCTAAGACCGGAGTGCCATGCGCTTCGGTCTTAGGCGGGAGCCGCAAAAGGATAGCTGCAAAGCAGCGCAAGGAAAATGCAGTTTTCCTTGGGATGGAATCGGGCTGGCGCACAAACGCCAGCTTCGATTTCATCGAGCCGTCTGCAAGACCGCAATTGCACCGGAACGGTGTATAATTGCGCCCTTTATTCTAAAGGGTTTTGGACGTTGCTGCGTTCGTGAACATCATGCACCATCTTTGCAAGAGCCAGCACGACTTCCGGTTGACGGAACGAGATTTTCAGAAGCTCCATCACCTGATCGTCGGTCAGTTCTCCCGGACAGACCAGAAAACTTTCCAGCATTCCGGCACGGGTGCAAAGACGATGCACACGCTCTCTCCGGTTCAGCTCCAACATCTGGCGTTCAAGGATCTTCTCCCGGTGCTGGCAAGAGCGCAGCTTCTGCTCTGCTTTGGCTTTTTCGTTGCGGAGGTAGGCAAGGTCGGTTTTCGGTTGGGTCATGGCATCACGCTCCTTTTTCAGAAAATAAAAAGCCAAACAATCAGTATGGAGGCTGATCATTTGGCTTTGGAAACATATTTAATTTTCGCAGTTCAATCGAACTTTCACGGTAAAAGTTCCATTGCGTATCCATAATGGTTACTATCTGTGGTTTGGATTAGGACTATTTTGTGCGATGTAAATCAATTATTATTAACAGTGCTGTTATGCCTACAACTATTAAAAATCTGATGGTAAATTGAACTGGAAGATTTTGAAGAGCGTGGGTTAGCATTCCAACTTCTCCATCTTCAATCCATTGCGAAAACATTCGTAATTCTTCAAGCAAGGCAACTGAGAAAAAGGCAATCCCAGACACTCCGATGATGTAATTATATTTTGCCTTTTTGACAAGTACAAAATAGCAGTTTACGATTGTCAGAAAATACGAACAGCCAATCCAAAATACCCAACCAATGTTCCAATCCATAAACTTTCTTCACCCCTTTATGCAACCAGTCCTTTTATTATAGTAAGAGCTACTGCTGCAACAATGAAACATATTGCAATAATTTTTGAAATTAGATTCTCACTTATCGGATTGTATGAAGAAAATTTATTATATAGTATCAGCAACGCAGCATAAACAGGATAGCACCAAGGATTGATATTAAATAAATCGAAAAAGGAGCCAATCTCAGCGACTACAAGAGTTAGCACTAAAGCCCAATACGCTATCTTTTTTAATAAATCTGACATAGGCATTGTACCATAAACAATAGTCTTAATTGAATGGAGTGTTCATATTTAATCAAGCAAGAATAACGTGAACAGCACGTTCGTAATCGGCTTTGCGAACATATATCGTATAGAGCGTTTGATAATTGACCTTTTGAAATGCAGTTCCGGCTCTTTCACGGGTTCCCATTGAAAACAGAGACGGTGATGATAAATCGCGTGCTTTTGTTCGATAGGCTATTCCTGCCTTTTCTAAAAGCGATGTGTATTTTTGGTATTGAGATTGATTCGAGCAAACAACCAGCTCTTTTTGATTGAAAAATGGCAACATAGAAACTCCTAAGCATCTCACTTCTTGTCGAAAAATTTCAGCAGAAGTCCGATTATCAATGCAACGCCGCAGACCAATATAACCAGAATGGTTTGTGATGACAAGACGAAAAGCGGTTGAGGAAGCAGTCCCAGCATTCCACCAATAATAAATAAAAGCAATATTAGAATCACAATTGCAAATAGGATTGGCTTCTATTTTTTCATGCTGACACACTCCCTTCTTCAAGAAACAAACTATTATACGCGAACTCTTATAGATGCATTGAAATCATCTGCATCTTATTGTTACTATACATACAATAGAAGATTTCGTCCATGCTTTTGTACTAACATGGATAAAATCTGTCACGAAATCGGAGTGAACGGTATATCAGCAGTGAACTGGAACCACCCATTTTCATAGAACATCGTATACTCTCCACTGTATTTTTCAAGAATCAGCCGGATGTTCGCAAGTCCAAAACCATGCAGCTGTGGTTCTGGTTTTGTAGTTGGAATGGAACCATTTATAATTACAACCGGTTCCGATGTGTTTCGGACAGAGACAAAAAAGTCTTGCTGTGCAACGGCCATGACATGAATCGCTTTATCGCCCTTATCATACTGCTGACACGCTTCAATGGCATTATCCAAAAGGTTTGATAGAAGCACTACCATATCGGAGACATCAAATGGAAGATTTGATAGATCATTCACTTCAAAATCAATGCTGATCTTCTTTTGAGTTGCTTCGGCAGCTTTTGTATTGAAAAGTGCGTCCAAGATGGGATGATGTGTGTTGACAAGGAATAGCCGATCAGTTTGCTGTTCGGTGATTTTTTCAAGATATTCTTCAGCGGCAGAATACTCTTGATTCTTCATCAATCGATTTAGGATATTCAGGTGCGCCCGGAAATCGTGAACTTTTTTCCTTTGGGCAGAATAAAGTTCGCTTGCCGAAGTCATGTTTTTCGATTGTAGCTGAATCTGCTGGTTAAGCATCAATAATTGTTCTCTTTCCGATGCTGCATACTCCATTTGCTCCAATAAAAAGAGGACTGCGACGTTTGAAATAAAAATGAGAATACAACAGCCAGCAGAAACAAACTCTTCTATATTATGACCGCTTGTAACGTAAAGTAGGATCACAAGCATTACAAACGATGCGCATGGGAATAGAAAGTACAGTATCAACTGCGAATGTTGAGCATCGCTTCTGGGTCTGTTGCCCATACGCTGAAGCATCATTTTGCGAAATAGCGCAATAATAAATAATTCGGATGAATAATAAGAGATTCCATAGATTAGGGATAACGTCTTGTCGGCTTGAAACGTCTGAGCATCCATCCCACAAACCGATGTTGCAAGCATTCCGACTGCAAAAGATAAACTATAAGTCAAGAGATATTCTACAACGATAAGAAATAATAAAAACTTTCCTGAGATATTCTCATATAGAGTTCTGGCAACAATAAAGCAGGATAGTAGAATCAAGAGAATTTTGACGATTTTGTTTCGATTTAAGGCAATAACACTGAATTCAATGGATGCATACATTAAAATAGTTTGAACTATTACACCGACAAGGAATCTATGACCTTTCCAACGGTGCGAAGCAAAAGCGTCTAAAAACAGACATACGCAGACTGAATCTATGATTGTGTAAACCAAACTGATCAAAGCATCCATCTACTTTTACCTCGCCAATGTAAATATTTCTGTTTTAGCTCACTATAATTCTTTTCGCTTGGAGCCAGACAAAGACCACCGCGCAATTGGACTTTATTGTATTGAAAGATTTCGACATAGTGCATATTGACAAGATAGCTTTTTTGAATACGAAGGAAACCGAGTGGCTCGATTTTTTCGGATAGTTCCGTTATGTTGCCGTAAAATTGGTATGCTGGGCGTTTTTCGTCCAACAAGTGCATAACAATGATTCTTCGATGAGATTCTAAATACAGAATGTCATTTACAGGTACATCGATAATTTCAGAGTTGATTGAAATTGTGACAAGCTGTTTCCGTCGAAGTACTTCTTGGACAGCTGAATCAAAGTAGGAATCAAGTTTAGCAGAGAGATCTGCTTTTAGTAAGTATCGAAAGGCTTGAACCTCAAATCCCTCTGGAGCATACTGAATGAAATTCGTAATGAAGATAATCACAATATTTTCATTTTCTGCTCGTAACTTTCTGGCAAGCTCAATTCCATTTGTTTCGCCCATATCAATATCCAGAAGCGCAATATCATAAGGACGAGAAAAGTCTATTTGACTTGGCTGCGAAACTCCATAAAATCTTGATGCTACATGCGTTTCCTCACTTTTCTTTTTGAGTTCTTCAATAATAGAATCAACAATCTGCTGGTCATCATCACAAACCAAGACATTCATTTTGAAATCCCTCCATTGCACATGGGAATGCTTTTTATCACACAACATACAGCCCTGCTCCTCACAAGTCAATTGAATTTCAATATAATCGAACATTATATGTAGTATAGTACGATTATGTTGAAATTTCAAATAGTACACTTTATATAGGATAGGAGTGTACGGGAATGGAGCATTATTTAGGAGAAAAACTAAAAAAGCTGAGAGAAAGTCGTGGCTGGACGCAGGCGGATTTGGCTAAACGGTTAAATAAGGCTGTATCCACGGCCAGTGGATATGAAAGTGATGCACATGCAATTCCGTTGGATGTTCTTGCAAGCATTTCATCCTTATTTAGCATTTCAACAGATGAACTCCTAGGACTGGATGCGCCAGAAGTACTATCTCTTTCTGGATTGACTGGTGCGCAAAAGAAAACTTTAATTAAACTCCGTAATGAATTGCTTTCGCCAAGCCAAAAAGGAAATGATCTTTCGCCGCAGCAGATGGAAATTCTTCATGACATAATAAAAGCCTTCGGTTAACGATTGATTTGCAATACAGTGCGAGAACAATGCAAAAGATAACTTAGAGACATGGCCCTCAATGCTGGATGCCCAGTGTTGAGGGTCATATTATTTGCAACCACACCGATTTCGTTACAAATTTTCTCTCTGTTGTTACAAAATCATGGACAGGGATTGATTCTTGTGCTTTGATATTTTTAATACCTAAAGCACGAATATGAGATTGATATGAGGTGATCCCAGTGCAGAACTTAAAATATTAACCGATTCCTCGAATCCACACCTTTTTTAACCGAAAAGGATTATTATCAAGCGGTTGGTGGTTAAAAGGTATAGAAAATGAAGAAAGCTCTATATACATTTCTCCTGTGGGATTTGTTTCTATTTGCTACGGGCTTAAACGACCTTGTTTTTTATAGAAATGTTACATTGTCGGAAAGCGCAACGGTGGTAGATTGGGCGCAACCAGCTTTTGCAAGTGTTACTTTATTTCTGATTTTGCTTTCAATTTACTATGGATTGCACCAACTCCTCTTTGGGAAGAATTTTTATTTGAAGTTGGAAGTTAAGCAGGAAGATATTGATAAAATGCGAGATTTCATTTTCATTTTATTAAAAAAGGAAAAAATCGATCCAGATAAGTTGCATCAGCACTTAAAGTATCTGATAATTGCTGAAGTCGTTTTGTGGTGCATTTTCATTATCTATCTTTTTGTATCAAGGTCTACAGCAATCTAATCCCATTACGGAAAAGTGAAAGCTCGCCAGATTTTATGTCTGGCGAGCTTTCATAATACTCTAATTCATAGCATTGTAGCAGTTCTCTTTTCAGTCACTACGACTGTAAGTAGATGGCTGATTCAATTCGGATATTTTAATTAGAGATTAGTCTTCCAGTCTACCATGGTCACAGCCAAGTGAGAGATAATGCTCAATTTCATCACCCAGCACAAGTTGGGCATACTCCAAAGGCTTATTATATAGTAACCAATCCAGTTCTGCTCGCTGCGCAGGGGTGTTGCCGTATTCGTCCTCAATAGCGATGCAGATAAACAAAACTGTGATTATGCAACAAATTTTCCATGAATTTATGTGCAGCTATACGATTTTGAAAAATTTTGTGGACAAACGAAATAAATCAGGCTTAAATTTCGTTATCTAAACAAAAAGCAAGGAGGGAGCTTTGATGACTTGTAAAAATTGTGGTTATGAAAACAAGTTGGGTGTTCGATATTGTCAACGGTGCGGTCAATATATTGAACCAAAACGGACATTGGCACAAGAAGTTAAATCGTTGGATTTTAGAAGCCTTGCTGGTGTTGGCCGTAGAGATGTGAATATTGCGCCGCTGTTTACTCTGCATCACCCGTTCAAACTCCAGCAAAAGCACACCAAACGCCTTCGCCTGTTGAACCGATGCCAGACGGAAGATGGTATTGCCCGGACTGCGGAACATTAAATGCTTCTTCTGAACGTTTTTGCAAAAACTGTGGAAAAGTTCGATAACTATCGTTTAGCATTAAAAACTACGGAAGCTTTACGCTGAAAGCTGTAACTTTAAGCAGACCGGAAAGCTTATAATGAGGGTAGAACAGAAATATGACCAACGAAGATACCACTGATTTTGACGAGCACTTCGCTAAAATTTCGTCCTATATTGTGGACACATTGCACGGCGTTCCACTTGAGATGACCGAGGATGAAAAAGAACAATTTCGCATACAGGTTATTTCAAATCAGTATGCAGAACGGTTGCTAAGTGAAGCCGAAAAGACAGAAACGTATAGAGGTTTATCAAAAATTGATATTCTCCATACAGTTTCTATCCCTCAACTGGCTAGAACAATCCCACTTAAAGGTTTGAATCTCAGTTTAGAAAAATACAGAATGCCGGATGGTGTAATAATAGAGGTTGAGAGTTCGTCACATTATTTGGGGTCATTTAGTGAGAAAAATGATTCTTCCACAAATTGGATAGAAAAGATCATGGAGGGTGTCGGTATTCACTAGATGGATTCTCAAGAAGCATAAACAGCCCGCTATTTGCAGAGAATTCTGGAAGAAAATTGAAGAAAGCATCCTTCCGGCAACAGCACCCCGGACGTTTGTGAACTCTCACAACAGAGATCAAGAACCAATCCCTGCTTTGCGCTTACACCGTTTTGGTGACATTTTTTCTCCGTCTTGCTACAATATTGTGGGTTTTTTTCTATTTGTGCTTTGCTATTATCAACATCTAAAATGAAAACCGTGATGGAGGTGATTCCAATGCAGATAATTTCCTTGAAAACAAATTGAATGCTTTGGCAAACGGTGGCCAGTTCTCCATTTCCTACGACATCACGATTCCGTAATAAAAGCATTAGATAATGGGTATAAAAGCCACGATTCTTTAGAGTCGAAAGAAAAGAATCGTGGCTTTGTACGTTTGAATTATGGAGCAAGCCAAATGAATAAGAAATTGGAATTTTTTAGCAGTATGGCGGTTGCCTTTATAGTTTTGATATTGGTCTTTCTTTGCATTCGTTTTTCAGGTCAGGGAAAATTTGCTACACATGGAGGAACCAATCCGTCTGATGTAAAATGTATTTATACTTCAGTTTGGCCGGATAATGAATACACTAGGCTTATTTGTGAGCCGGAAAGTGGAACGATAGAATATATATTGGATGGTTCTAATGCTGGGTATTATGCAATCTTTTATAATAATATCTCTGAAGAAGAAATACAAAAATATATTGACCAATTGAAAACCTTAGGATACGCTGAAGAGGCATTGGCTTCAGAAAGCGTTTCGACAGGCGTTTTGCTAAGAAAAGATGAAACATGGATAAGCATTGCATACTCAGAGGGAGGATTTGGAATCCGGATTTCAGTAGAAAAATCCTGAATAAAAGAGATGCTGGGGAATTCCGGTTATCCCTATGATGCAGTGGAAAGAAAATGGATTGCTCAATATGCGAGCCTCCATGACTTGATTTTGATGTTCGGTCACTCAAACCAATGCCGTCAAGTCGGTAGGGGATAATATGAAACTCCATGTTATTTGTTGAAATTCACAAATAGCATGGAGTTTTTTGTATAAGTATACAAATACAACAAAAACTAGAAAATTTTTCAAAAAAGCTGTCACAAACATAAGGCGAATTACGTTGACTAAGCAAAAGCTCCTTTTGGGAGCAAAAAAATGGAGGTACATTATGCACTACGTTTTAGTTGTTTTAATGGCGATTTTGGGCGCAATGTTCCCTGATTTTTTAGTGAAAGCAATTAAAAGTACCGACAAAAATGAAGCAGATGGTGCTCTTTTTGGTGCACGAGTTATTCTGGGAATGTTAATGCTTATCGTTGGTATGTTCCTCGATGCATGGTAATGAGATTTTATTATAAAGTTTCAAATATGTTTTAAAAATTAAAAGAAGAAATCAATATGAAGAAATTTTTATCGTCACTTATGGCCATTGTTCTGGCTATCTCTACTGCTTTGGCGGCATCAGCTGCATTTGATAGAAGTGTCAAAATTGGTGATTTCAAACTGAGCAGCGATATAAACAAAGTCATTGTCAAGTCTTCTGGCTTACAAGCCTATAACTTAACCAAAGCAACATGGCAGTCAAGCATCGAATTTTCTGGAATGGTTGTGGTTAAATAACGATGGCTTCTAATCATAATGTTCTTAGTGTTGGCGAACTTCAAGAATGGCTAAATAAAGAAGCAGATATAGAAGAAGTGAAATTGACGGATTTTTCAGATGCTTTTGCCAAGATGTTGAATTACAATGCACTAAATTGTCTTCTCAATAATGGAGCTATAACTGATTCTAGCCAATTGAAGTTTCATTTGTATCATTTGCGAAATACCGATCAAAATGCTCCATATTACAATATTCCAGATTCAGATTCATACATATATGTGGTTTTTGAACAGGAAACAGGTTATATGGTTTCTAATTGTGCTAAACTCCAGTGGGAACTTACCATCGCAAGAGGAGTAAGTGATTTTGATATCGAACATCGGACAATTCGTTTTCTTGAGTATCAAGCAAGTATATCTCATTTGAATCTGAAAGAATACTAACAAAACAATAACCCTCTATCTGCAGCGACTGCAAGTAGAGGGTTGTTCTTTTGCTTCGGGTATTTTAATTAAAGGTTAGTCTTCCATTCTACCGTGGTCACAACCAAGTGAGAGATAGTGCTCAATCTCACCAATCAGCACAAGCTGGGCGTACTCCAAAGGATTATTATACAGCAGCGCGTCCAGTTTTGCCCGCTGTGTGGGGCATGGCAGTACTTGCTCATCAAAGATCAACGCGGTCGTCCACTGTATTTCAATACAGAAGCAGACGACCGCATTGACTTTTTTACGAGATGAGGTCTCTTTTTTCTCTCTTAAGTCACCTAACCGCACTACCCTGCATCCGTAGCGCAGATCACGCTCTCCACATCCGGGCGGTGCATCAGTTTTTGCAGGATGCCAAACTGTTTTTTGGTGGACGCAGAAACCAGATACTGCCACTTTTGCGGTAGAATGGGCAAATCTGCGATACTCCACTTGACGTATTTGGCATCGTAGATGTTGGGCGGTGCCAGTTCCACCAAGTGCCCCACGCACCAGCTTACCAGATAGCCGTTACCCTCCAGATAACCGTCTTTGCGGCTGGTTGCACCGAGGACTTTGGCGTAGGACATGGCAACGGACGGTTTTTCCGCTACGATCAATTTTGCGATAAAAATCCCTCCAATCTGTTTTGAATTGCAATATGTAGGCGGCAAACGCCGCCTTAAAATCAGATGGGTTCGGTATCTTCCTCGCCGGTCTCCTCCGGCTCATCTTCCACAGGAATTTCAAAATCGCCCTTGTCCTCGGGGTAATTTGCATCGGGATCAAGGGCTTCTTTTTCGGCCTGCTTTTTCTGCCTCTGCTTTGCGAAAGCGTAGAAAATGCCGCCTGCCGCCAGTGCGATCAGCACGACTACGCCCAGAAAGCCGGATGCGATCTTTGTGACCTTGTTTTCCTTGGGCTGTTCCTCGCCGGATGCCGCTGCTTCTTCTGCGGCTTTCTTGGCTTCTTCCTCGGCTTTCAGCTTATCCTGTTCCGCCTGCGCCGCCGCTTCTTTTTCAGCGGTATAAGCATCGGCAGCATCTTCTTCCATCAGAGCCAGAAGGTCGGCTTCGTCCACAAGGTTCATAAAGTGAACGGTCTGCTGTCCCTTGGCGTTGCGGTCAATCACCAGATAGAAAGTCGCACCCGACTTCGACACCAGCGTAATGAACTGCTGTCCGCTGCCATCAGAATAGTTGGTGTGGTAGTCGTCCACCAGCGTCAGATTGCCCTCCGGGGTCAGGGCACCAGAGGTTTCATCTGTGATGGTGACAACATCCTCCTCCACCACTTCCGGCAGAACCGGCTGCTCCACCGGGGCAGCTTCGCCCTCAAAGGCAAAGGCGGGAGCGGCCATACCGATGCACAGCACCGCCGACAGCAGCAGTGCACCAAACTTCTTAAACTTCATCTTCATTTTCCTCCTTCTCAAACGAAGCTCCCACCGCTGCCAGTGCAGCCGGGTTCGGGGTAGTGGTGGCCGACTGCCGCAGCAGGGCGGCGAGCTGTTCCGGCGTGACCTTTGCAGTCCGCACCATCTCGTTGACCTCGGCGGAATCCTCCTCCTGAATGCGCCGTTCCAGAATCTCGATGCGGTTGTTCAGTTTGATGCGGCGCTCCTTCTCTTTTTCCAGCATCGCCCGCAGCTTATCCGATTTTTCGCTCATAAAACTCCTCCAATCATTTTGAAAGCCGTCCGAACCCGGCGAGATGTTTCTCCCAGTAGGACGAGTGAATGTTTGCGTACTTGATGGGGTCGCCAGCACTGACCATCATGCCGTTGCCCAGATAGATTCCGGTATGGCTCATGCCGGGGGTGTCGTAGGTCCCTTTGAAAAAGACCAGATCTCCGGGCTTTGCTTCGGCTTCGGAAATGTGCTGGCTTTTTTGCCACAAGCCGTTGGCGGTGGTGCGCCCCACATTGTAGCCGTTCTGGTTGTAGACCCAGCAGACGTAGCCGGAACAATCAAACCCGGTTTCCGGGGTAGAGCCGCCCCAGACGTAGGGTGTGCCCACATACTTTTGGGCTTCCTTGTAGATGGCGGCGAACTCGCTGTCCGTCAAGGCTTCTGCCGGAACCTGATAGTCGATGCCCGGTGTGCCGGAGCCGTCAGAACCACCGGGCGGCAGACCTCCATTAAAAAGATAAGGTCTGCCGCCCAAGGTGTCCTGAAAGATCTCGTACCGTTTCCATTGGTCGTTATTCAGTTCTTCCCGAATGACCACTTCCAAGCCACGATTGACCAGCTTGGTGTGGAAGATGCGGTACTCGTAGGGCACCTGCGTGGGGACTGGAATTCCTGCGGGAGTCATGACCCACACAGTCATATACCGGGTCTGCACCTCTACCCATGTGGTCAGCTTATACTGCTTTTTGAAGGTCTCCTTCAACTTGCCCTGCACCTCCGACCGGGTGTAATCGTCATACAAGGTGGTCAGGAACGAGGTCAACTGCCACGGGTCATGCTCGATGGGGTCGAGGTGGTACTGGTACTCGTTGTAGCCGGGATGGTCAGTGGGGGTGCGTTTGATCTTTTTGTCCAACTCTTTTTCCAGTTTTTTGTAGTCCTGTTCTGCACCCCGGATGTCCCGGTCCTCGGCGGAGTACATGGTCTGCCCGGACACCTGTGTGCCGCCGGAAAAGAGGATGCCGCAAGACGAGAAGCCGGACATCACCATGAGGATGAGCAAAATAAAAACGCCCACGATTACCAGAACGTGTGCGTTGCTCTTGGCGGCATTCGCCAGCCCTTTCACGGCAGTGCTGACGGCAGTTTTGCCCTTTTCTACCGCCTGTTCCATGCTGGACCGGGCGGCAGATGCACCGTTGGATGCCGCTTTGCCACCTGCGGTCTGCGCCGCCGTGCCCGACCGGGCGGCAGCATAATAGCTCTGCCGGATATCCTGTTTCTGCCGCCACCGGGAAAGCCAGTTGGAACCACCCTCACTGGTGCTGGATGCGCCTGCATCTTGTGCCGCAGTCGGCTCCGATGCAGAAGATCTTGCGGTTTTGGAGCCTTTCTTGCCCTGCATCTTGGCTTTCTTCTTGAGCTTCCGGGCATAGCGGCTTTTGGAAATATCACGGACATTTCCTGCCGCTTTTTCGCCCTCGCTCAACGCCTGCGTGCCCACATTGTCGTCCTCGTACTGGTCAACCTCCCGGTGCACCGCAGACCGGGCGGCATGGGCAGCGTACATCTCCCGCTTCTGCGCCTTACTCAACCGGCTCAGTTCGTCCGGGGTCAGTTCCGCCTTGCCAAACCGCAGATGCTGTGCCTTTTCCGCAGCTTTATCTGCATCGGTTTTCAGCTTTTTCTTTTTGGGCACCGACTGCTCCACCTTGGTTTTCTTCGGGGGAGAACGGGTCTTTTTGGTTGACGTTTCCTCTTTGATGTTCAGCTTCGGTTTACTCATTTCTGCGCGCCCTCCGAAACTTCACCCAACTTGGTGGTCATAATGCGGTAGAGTTCCAGATCGGTGGGGAAACGGTCCACAAACGGCAGAATGACATTTCCGAAAAACAGCAGCCCTTCGCCCTCGCCGGAGTGGGTAACGTAGGAAAGCTGATGGGGCGAAATATTGAGTTGCTTTGCGAGGATCTGCCGGTCTCCCGCCGCCTGATTCAGCATGATGATCATGTCCGAATTTTCAAAAATATTCTCGACCTCACGAGAAGAAAGAAGGTCTTTGACGTTCTGAGTTAGCCCCGTGGGAATACCGCCCCACTTGCGAAAACGCTTCCAAATCTCGACGGAATAAGCGGCAGTCTGCTCCTCTTTCAGAAGCAGGTGCATCTCGTCCATATAATACCGGGTGGACTTTCCGCTGCTGCGGTTTGCCGTAACACGCCCCCACACCTGATCCTGCACGATGAGCATTCCGAGCTTTTTCATCTGCTTGCCCAGTTCCTTGATGTCATAGCAGACGATGCGGTTGTTGACGTTCACATTGGTGCGGTGGTTGAACAGATTCAGGGAGCCTTTCACATAGATTTCCAGAGCCGTGGCAACATGGTGGGCTTCTTTTTCGTCCTGTTGGAGCAGGGCGTTGTACAAATCCTCAAGGATGGGCATATTCTCCGGGCAGGGGTCCGCAAAATATTTGCGATAAATGAGATGCACACAGCGGTCAATGACGGTTTTCTCCACCGGCAGCAGCCCCTCCTTGCCGCCCACCACCAGTTCGCACAGCGAAAGGATAAAGTCAGCTTTCAGGGAAAGCGGGTTATCTTCCTCGGAGTAGTTGGCGTTGATGTCCATGGGGTTGATGAACTGGGTACTGTTGGGGCTGATTTTAATGACCTGACCTTTCAGCCGATTCACCAGAGGAGAATACTCTCCCTCTGGGTCATTCACGATAATATCATCATCTGTCACCAGAAACGCATTGGCAATTTCACGCTTTGCCGAGAAACTTTTGCCGGAGCCGGGAGTACCCAAAATCAGGCCATTGGGGTTCTTCAGCTTCTTCCGGTCCACCATGATAAGGTTGTTGGACAGGGCATTCAGCCCATAGTACAGGCTCTCTTTGCCGGACTGATACAGTTCCTGTGTGGTGAACGGGATAAAAATTGCCGTGCTGCTGGTGGTCAGACCTCGCTGGATCTCGATCTGGCAGTCTGCCAGCGGCAGGCTGCTCATCAGCCCCTGCTCCTGCTGAAAGTCCAGTCTGCACAGATTGCAGTTGTGCTTCTGGGCAATGGAGCTGGCCTGAAAGACGTTGTTTTCCAGTTCCTGCTCCGTGTGTCCGGTGTTCAGCACCAGAAAGGTGACAAGGAACATCCGTTCGTTCTGGCTCTGCAATTCTTTCAGCAGGGCTTTGGCATCTCTGCCGTAGGTCGCCAAATCCGACGGGATGATGTCAATATCATATCCGGCACGGATGGCTTTCTTCTGCTCCTCGATTTTGCTGCGGTCCAGTTCGGTGATGGTGCGCTTCACGGTCTTAATGGCACGGTTCTGATCGACACTCTGAATGTGCATAGTGACGATCTGCGAGGAATCCATGTCCAGAAAATCCTTCAAAAGCTGGTCGCTGATGTCGGATGCCGTGATGCTCAAGAAACTGGCGGCGCAAAAAATGCCGCCCATCTGGAACGTCCGGGAGTTTTTGAAGGCAAAGACGGTGGGTGCAATGGCATCCTTCACCGAAAGGCCGCTTTTCACAAGGTCTTTCCAGTCAAAGTGAAATTTGGATGCGCCGTCCATGTTGAACATATCGTGCATGAGTTTCAGCCGCTGGACACCGTTCAGGGGCTTTGCCTGCACCCCCAGCCGGTGAAAGTTGTTGAGCAAATCGTTTTGGATGTGGTCAAGCCGGGGCTTGACCTGTGCCATGCTTTCGCCCTCCACACCAAAGGTGATGAATTTGGTCTTGGTCAGACCATTATTGCCCTTGGCAAGCTGCTGGCGCAGCATCTGGGAATACTCCGCACGAACATCATCGAAACCATCTCGCTGGTACGGGATACGGATGCTTTTCTCAAACTCGGTGCTGTCGGTTGCCATGTTCACAAAGGACAGCTCAAATTTGATGCTGGAATCAAAGAAGTTCAGAAAACTGCACCATTCCTCAAAAATCGCGGTCTTATCCTCCTGCTGTGCCAACTGATAGTTGATGTCCTGATACTGGATGGTGCGGGTGTAGTAGTTGGGCTTCACCCGGCAGGTGCCATCCTCGAACATCCGCTGCATGGGGATGGACTGCTGGGCAGTCCGGGGCACAGCAGGCTTTGCGTTCTGCCTGCGCTTCTGCGCAGACTGCGGCTTACTGTGCTTACCGGTCTTTTTCCAAAACGGAATCATGGGTCACTCCTCCCTTCATAAGCAGTGCATAGTAGTTGTTGGTCTTGTAGGGGCGAATCTTCGGGCGGACAAACCGGGACTGCACATAGTACGACAGCAGCTTTTCCATGGGCTGACCGTTTTTCTCGTACATCCCAAGGAAGAACGCCGGCAGCATCACCGCCATCATACCGAGGGTAGCGGCAGTGTTGCCGCCGGAATCCCGGAGTACAAAAAACAGCGGCACTCCAATGAGAGCCGCTGTGCCAAAGCAGACAAGCTGTCGTTTGGTCAGATTGAATGCGACCTTCGATTTCACTTTTGTCAGGTCACGGGGAACAGAAATATACGCAGCCAATAAAGCACCTCCTTTAGTGCGCTCCGAGGACGGATTTGGTCACAGAGCTGGTCTTGAACAGGCTGAAACAAAGCAGAACGGTGTAGCCCACAATGCTCCAAATGGAGTTGATGGCATCCCCGGAAATCGCCACGCTCTGGATCAGCACAGCGTAAATTGCCACGCAGATGAGGATGAGAAAGCCTTGAAAGCCCAATGCGAACAGGCATTTCAGGTAGTTTTGCCCCATGTGCGACTGCTCGTGGTTGCCCCATGTTGCCATGGGGATGGGCGCAAGGCTCACCATGCAGTAGATTTCAATCATACGCCCGTAGACGATGACAAAAATGATGATACTCAATATCCGCATGGTGATGTCGATGAAGAAGGACTGCAAAAACAGCCCGAACAGGGGGCCTACATCCATCTGCATCAGGCTGGATTGCAGCATGGACAAACCAATGTCATTGACACGGGTGTTTCCGGCAATGATGCCGCTGGAATCGGACACTACCTTCTGGGTGATGTCGAACACCGCCATCACAATATCGAAGGTGTTGCTGATGAGCCACACCGAAACAGCGGTCTTAAAAATCCAGCGCATGATGAGGGCAGGCTCAAACTGCGCCATGTTGTTGTGCTGGGTGATCATCTCGATCAACTCGTAACAGGCGATGAAGGTCAGGATGATGCCTGCAATGGGCAGCACCACATTCCGAGAAAGAGCTTCGATCATCGCAAAAACGCGCGGCTCAAAGCTGGAGGGCTTGGTGCCCACCTGCTGTGCGATGTTGCCCACCTGCGTGTTTACATCGTCGAACAGGCCGGAAAGATTGGACATAATGCCTGCCGTCAGGATGCCTTTGATCCAGTCGGCAATGGCTTTAAGAACGGTTTCCATTCAGCAGTCACCGTCCTTAGCTGAAGTGGTTGATAAGGGTCTTGAGAAGGTTCAGGAGAAAAATAATGTGGGTCAAAAACTGCATAAGACACCGCCTTTCACTGATGGGTGGATAAAAAACACGGCTTGGGGCACGGACATTCAATAAAACTGCAAACCGCAGAGGGCTTTCCGCTGCTGCTCAAGCCGCTGTATGGAATAATCGCCTCAGAAGCCGATGAAAACAAAAATGCCGACTGCTTTTTGGCAATCGGCATAGGACAATAATTCAGTTATGCAAGCATTTTGCCCTCCAGATAGGAGCAGCGGAGATAATCAGGATTGGTGTAGTATACGTTGGAATTGAAATCGGAGATCTCATCCGTGATAAACGACGAAAAAACATCCAGAATTGCCTGTGCTGCATCATCATCCTTCATGGTGGACAGCACCAGCCCCTGGTACAGCATTCCGATGGAGGTTGCAGAAGGAACCGTGTAGCGGCACTCTGCGGCGGTATCAAAATCCCCCTCCGGGATGTTGAGATCTTCAATCAGCTCATCCGAAACCTGCTCAAAGGACAGGCAATGGTTTACTTCTGCCAGCCGGAGCTGCCGTTCGATGTCGGCTTTTGTAAAGTGACGGATCACATCCTGCCGATGATTTTTGGTCTTGCGGGCAATGGTCTCAATCAGGCTGCAAACATAGAGAACATCATTTTTCTGCTTTTCGGTCATGGATGGGTTCACTCCTCTCAAAGGTCAGGCAGTGCAAAGCGTTTACGGTGTGAAAGCTGATCTGGTGTGTTGGATGCTTGAATTTCGCCAAGGCCCAAAATGCTTCACGGCTGATCTGCCCGGACGTAAATCCGTTGACGTAATCCCAAATGGTGTCGTCTGCCATGGGTCCCTCCACAATATCGTAGGGATGGGTTTCGCCTGCACGACATTTTGCAATGAAATCCAGCCATTCGTCCGACATTTCAGGGAAACGCAGGATTTTCAGGTCGGGATTTTCTACATAGCGGTAGACGTTCACAAGGCCGTCGGCAGAACGGCGGTCTGCCCAGCGGTAGGCTTGCTGATAGTTGTTCGTGCAGTAGAATCCCCAAGAAAAGTCCTTTGTATACCGTGTGATACGGATTTCGGGATAGACAACTTCTTCTTTACTGCCATGATACAATAAAATCTCGCTCATCTGCGTCACCTTCTGTATGTGAGATGGTTACTATGGATTTCCTTGTTATAATATGTACCGGGCGGCAACCGCCGCCCGCCGTTCTTAACCGAACAGGCCGCTCAGCAGGGGAATCAGGGTAATGCCGACCAGCGCAACGCCGCCGCCAGCCATGAGCTGCTTCATGCCCTGAGACTTGGAGCCGGATAGCCATAGGTAAGTCTTTGATATAATCTCCAACTTTTCCCCGGCTCCACACCGTGCGTGCAGCTTTCACCGCACACGGCGTTCCATCGAATTCAGTTGCACAGGGCTTGCAATACAACTTACACACTTCGTAGCTTGAACAAGAAAAGATTTTTAATCAATCAAAGGCATTTCTGCCATCTCACGAAACTTATTCAGCTTTAAAATTTGCGTACTATCGAGATTGAGAAGATTCAGGTAAAACTTTATGGTAGCCATGTCAGAAGCATGGATAAGTTTGTGGACTGGAGCCGATATAAGAACGAGGTTTCCGTATTCATCTGTGCCGCCTTTCGCAATAGGTTTCCTGTGGTGACAGTGGATTTCATGGGCTTCCATGATTGAACCTGTCACTGCACATTTTCCATGCTGCGCTGCATACAGAGATATGCGATTATCTGCGTATTCTATCGACCTACCCTGCACAGGGTTTCGCATCAGCCAAAGCATCGTCTTAGTGTCGATGTTCAGATTCTTGTGAATCAGTTCCCGACCTTCTGGCGTATACTTGTTGACCGATTTCCTTTTGTGCTGGGCATTTCTGCTCTGAACATATCCAATAGGAACTACTGGCCGTCCATGCAGAAATCGCAGTTGACTGCTTTTTCCATACTTTTCTTTTATATAGCCCTTTTTCAGTTCACCTTTGCGTGTCAGGTCGTTCCGCAGACGATTGTGCATCTGCTTTTTGACCCCATAAGCCAGCTTTCCGAAGTCCTCAGAAACAGCCGTTGCAATGCAGTAATACTGGTGTATTCCTGCCACCACAGCATTGTAGGTCATCAGTTGCATGAACTGAGCCTTATCATCTGCCGAGTGTTCCAGCTTTTTCACTTCTTCCGTGAGCTTCTTTTGAACCTTCTTGTACGCTTTGTCGCACATATGCGATTTTACAACGTACTTGTTGCTGCGCTTTTGCACTTTCAGCTTAAAACCAAGGAATTCTGAATACTGCCGTTTCAGATTAACAATTCTCGATTTCTCCGGGCTAACATCCAGCCCCAACCGATCTTTCAACCATTTGGCTGTTGCATGATATGCCTTTACTGCATCCTCATGGGATGAGCAAAAAATCTTGAAATCGTCCGCATACCGAACCGAGTGCATTTCTTTCAGATTACTGCGCCGCAATGCCCGATAGACGTGGCTTTTTATTTCTGCACCTGAACGATTCTGCCGTATCGTGAATTCCGTTCTGGTCGGCATATTTTCCCATTGGGATGCAATCCACCAGTCCAGTTCGTTCAGCACGATATTAGCCAGCAGTGGAGAAAGAATTCCGCCCTGCGGCGTACCCTTGGTTGGGTAAATCTTTTCACCATTCGGCAGGATAACAGAGGCTTTTAGCATCTGTTTTATAATGCACAGCAGTTTCTTATCCCGAATACCAAGTGACCATATTTGCCGTATCAGCTTTGTGTGATTGATATTGTCGAAGAAGCCTTTAATGTCAAGGTCTACTACATGGTACAGGTGTTGTACCTGAATCAACCTGCAACACTGTGCAATGGCAGTTTCGGCGGAGCGATTTGGGCGAAATCCGTTAGAATTTTCACTGAACTTCGCTTCGCAGATTGGCTCCATGACTTGCAATATACATTGCTGCACGATACGGTCTGAGATTGCCGGAATCCCCAGTGGTCTGGTTTTCCCATTATCCTTTGGTATTTCCTCACGCCTTACTGGGCGAGGATGGTAATTACTGAATTTCTTCTTTACAAGGCGGACATACTCATCCTCGCTTAATTTTGCAAGATTTCGTATTGTCTTCTTATCTACACCCGGCGTTTTACTTCCATGGTTCCTTTTGATAGTTCGGTATGCCAGTTTAATGTTTTCTTCACTCTCAATGATTGCCATGAGGTGATTGAATGTTTTGCCATTCCTGCTTTCCGCATACAACGTATCAAAGATGGATTCCATGCCGTAGTATTCCGAGTTTCGGATTTTTCCTTGCTTCTTTTCTCGCCGCTCCGAAGTCAACACAGGCATCCTCTCCTTTCGGGTTGGATTTTCTTAGTCTTACTCGAAGCTGTGTTTGTTGTATCTTGATGTTACTTTCACTGAATTCGACTTGTGGCCTTCCCTCCACCGCTTACTTTTTCACGGTTTCACAGGTACTACGCCACTACTTTCACTGAAACAAAGAATGGTTATTGCCCTCTCACGAAGGTATTCCCATCCACCATCTCACAGCCTTGCAACAGGCTAAATGTTTTCAGCTTCCTGCGTTCCGATATTTCTATCATGGGCCACCTTTAGGTTCTTCCTCTAAGCCTGTATTCAATTCTTTCCGAATCGTGCCGCCTGTAACGGCACATGGACTTTCATAACAACCATTCTTACTCATCCACGAATACCTCCATATAAGGAGTACCACCATTTCGATGGTATCAACGTTTAGACTTGTACATTCAGAAGTTCGTCAGTATTTCCATACATACTAACCATGGGCGGCTGACACCCGGCATATCCGATGCACCGTCCACCTCTGGACAGCTTTCGGCTCTGACCTTGCGGCCAGAACTACGACATCTTTCTGCCGACTTCACCGAGCTTCTGACAATCGGCGGTTGCGCGCCTATGCCAGTCGGAGTATCAGTGTGGACGCTTCGGGGCGTTACTCCCTCATTTCATCCATCGAAATATCAGTTCTCCAAGATTCTGGACTTCTTTAGTCCTTCAACTTGTGCCTGACCTTTTCAGTCAGGAACGCATCGCACGGTTGTCGTTACCATAACCTTCCAGCAGGTTGATGGCACCCCAAACGCCGAGACCGGCACCCAGAGCCACGACCAGAGTCTGAAGAACTTCGATAGCAGAGTTGAAGAATTCCATAGTCTTTTCTCCTTTATTATAAAGCGTTTTCGATCATTTGTACACACCCGAAATCTTATTGTTTTACACTGCATAACCGCAGCAAGGTTGATTTTCTGGTGCACTTTTCTGACCGGGATAAATTAAAAACGCCTACCGAGTCAGGCAGGCGGGAGCGAATCAGCGTCCACCACGATGAACTCATCACCGGGGTGGATTTTTTCTTTTCGGTTCAGATATTTTTCAATATCGAAGATATTTTTGGGGTCGTAATCCGAGGTCAGCTTATAGTTGGGGTGCTGGGTCAGGTCGTATTTGTCCGAAAGGAAGGGGCGCACACCACGCAACTGCAAAATGCACTTGCCGCCGTCCAGCACCGCCAGCTCGTCCCGGCTCAATAATTCATGCCCCATCTTCTGGAACGTAGTGCCGTAACTGGGGCTGTTGCCACGGGTGTCCGAGGTGTTGAAGGCGTCGATTGTTTCCTTGCCCAGCATTTCGGACAGGTCTTTCAGGGTAGTCGGCTCACTGCCGCCGAGAAAAATCTGGCTGTCCATGTTACCCACGATGGTGTCCGCATTGTCCTTGTAGATGGCTTTCAACTGACTTCTCGCCTGCAAAACAAGGCAGGCAGAGATTTCACGGCTGCGAATGGTCGCCACCAGCTTTTCCAGATTGGGAATCTGCCCGATGTTGGCGCACTCGTCGATAAGGCACCGCACATGGATGGGCAGCTTGCCGCCGTACACATCATCTGCTTTATCGCACAGTAAATTGAAAAGCTGGGTGTAAACCATGCTGATGAGGAAGTTAAAGGTTGAATCCGTGTCCGACATGATGAGGAACAACGCCGTCTTCTTATCGCCCAGCGTGTCCAGTTGCAGTTCATCGTACATGGTAAGGTCCCGCAACTCTTGGATGTCGAAGGGGGCTAATCTGGCACCACAGGAAATGAGGATGGATTTTGCGGTCTTTCCAGAGACAAATTGTCAAGGACTTTTTAATCAAATTCACAAAAATCCACAAAAAAGGTGTCAGAAGCACCGTATGGCTCCTGACACCTCGTTTGATAGATTACATTTTTCCGTTCAGCAGGTCTTTGCAGAGATACGCATAGTCTGGCAGCTGGTTGATATATGGCTCCCAGCGCCGCTTGATTTCGGCTAATTCCAGCGGGTCGGCTGCTTCCGGTGCATGATCGTTGCCCGTCATATACAAAACATCCATAGCAACATCATCCAAACACTTGAAGCAGAGATCGGCGGCTGATTCTATCCTGATGCCAGTATCCACATAAAGTGGATTTACGCCAATCGCCAGCCAGACATAGCCTACCTTGTCCGACCAGAGCAGTTCAAAATCAGGGCTTTGCCGCAGATGTTCCGCAAAGACCTCCTTTACTCGTTCAATTTCATGCTTCTCTTTTTCTGTGTAAAGCATTTTCGTGTCCTCCTTGACAAAAATTCTGGTGCGTACCATCATCAGTTTAGCACAAGGCGGCTTCGTTTATCAGTCTGTCACATCTGCTGAATTTCATTTTTGAGCATACGCTTGATTTTATCGCTCATGGTTTCTGTGCTGGTATTGCTGAAA